>ERZ1673701.529-NODE-529-length-43001-cov-5.223979_pt1 | contig 43001 bp, 50 predicted proteins | sample MGYA00580231_ERZ1673701 | MGnify/ENA primary metagenome ERZ1673701 (study PRJEB41218, sample SAMN15661798) | gut metagenome | host: Homo sapiens | place: Canada: London | collected 2015-08-20/2019-03-30 | study: EMG produced TPA metagenomics assembly of...
CATTCATATCAAAGATAATTCCTTTTACAAATCCCTTTTCTTGCAATATTGCGTCGAATGTATCACGGATATTGGGTATTGTTGACGCTGTCCCCTTTGTCGTAAACTGCCAAACTCCGCCAACGCCACGCACCAACGGAATAATGAAAGTTACGGTTAACGTTACAATCCATCCGTCGCCGCCGTTTAATACGGCACGGTTGGGGTGCTTTTCCGCAACCCCCGCCATCAAATTGGGATAATCCTTTGTACTATATTGACAATATTGTTTTCCGTTCCATACAAAGAACGTTTCCCCGTCGCCGTATGCTATGCGTCGCCCGTCGTCGTCCCGGTATTCGTACATTTCATTGCAAACCTTTTCCGGGGCGTCGTCCGGGAAAACAATCTGTATTGTTTGCGGTTTCTCGCCGTATGCTTTCGTAAACAATCCTGCATACTTTCCGGTTGGTATAAAATAATTAACGCTTTTTGGGTATTCTTTGCCGTTTGCCGCCTTTTCCTTGTACCCTACTTTGATAAACCCCACACGTGGCAAAACAACACGTTGTATGCCGGTGGTTGGTCTGTTTATGTTTATACGTCCTTTCATAATCAAATATCAATTTCAGTATTCAACAAATCTTTCTTTGTCACGGGTTCCGGCTTTTTAGGCTGTTTTTCTTCGATTTTAGCCACTTTTTCTTTTTTTGGTGTAATTGTACGTTTTGCGGTTTCCTTTTCCTTGACGGGCTTGTTTTCCGCCGTTTTTGCCGTTTTTCGTGTGGTTCTCTTTACGGTCTTGGTTTTATTTTCCTCCGGTTCCGGTTGTGGTTCGGGTTCCGGCTGTTGTTCCGTGGCATTTTCTATTTCATACGCTTTCATTCTCAATTCAAACGCTTGCAATTCTTTTCCCTGCAATTTTTCCGCCTCTGAATGTACGTCTATATCCGACCAACCCTGCATTTCTGAAAAACTTTGAAACGCTCCGGTCACTTTAACAAACCCGTCAGAACATTTATAAATATTGGTTGCTATGCTGTACCATCTGTATTGGTCTAAATTAAAACCCTCGTCAACCAATTTTACGCCGTATGTATTCCCAATATCCGTTGTTTGGCACAATGAATAATTATAGTCGTCGTTGTTTATCAAATCAATAAACTTTTCGCAACTGATAACATTCTGTTCCGGCTGTGGTTCGGGTTCCGGGTCTTTCTTCAAATCCTCAACGGTAACGGCTTTTTCCGGTTCCGGCTTTTTCTTTTCCGCCGGGGCTTTGCTTTTAACAAGTTCCGCCAACGTCAGCGAAACAATATTGTTTGTCAAATCCGGTTCGTTATCCAATGATATTTCCCCGGAAACCGCCGTAAATGTATTATCCCGTTTTTCGTCCTCAATTGCTGCCAACTCCAAAAGATACGGGATTTTCTTTGCGTTCGGGCTGTCTGTTTGGTCTTTCAAATTGTACGTCGGTTTCTTTCGCCAATCTTTCGGGCTGAAATTGAAAACACGGTCAATCGGAATATCCGGGAAATTTTCGTTCCACATCATCGCATATAAATGCAACTGAATTTCCGCTTCTTCGTAAAATCCTTTGCGCCCGCTTTTGAAATCCACAATTGCGTTTATGTATTCTTTTGAACCGGGCTTTGATAACATCGTACACGGTAAATCAATCATTCCGGCGTAATTATGAACGGGGTGTACCAACGCAATTTCCACGGCTAACGGTTTAACGTCATAATCCAAAACAAATTGCGCAAATGCCAATATGTCCTTTTTGAAATCATCAGCGTAATAAATGAAATCGGCTGGCAATTTGTTGTTATCAATATAATCTTTTAATTTGGCTTTCAGTCCGTCCAAATCATAAACCCGGTTAATTATAAGTTCCTCAAATTGGGCGTGCATAAATGTACCATACGCCGCCCGTTCTGCTTTGTATCGTTCCGCCTCGTCAATACCTTTGTCGGCAATCCATTTAATCAGAAATTCCGATTTTGGCATTGTCTGCGATAATATGGTTGTAACTGACGGATAAAATTCCGGGGTTCCGTTGTCGTCAAACTTGTAATAATATCGGTGTCCTTTGCTGTTTAGCTGCCATACTTTATACGGCGGTTCGATTAATGCGCCATCAAAGAACATTGCCGTCATTTCCTCAACCGTCATGCCCGGCACAATTTCAAAAGCCCCGGCGGGCTGTTCTATTTCGACGGCATCCAATCCGGGGACAATCTGTTGTTCATCGTTTATTTCCGGGAATTTATCGGCGGGCAATTGTCCCATTGCTTCCGCCAACTTCTTAACCGCATTTACTGCGTTACCCATTGTGTTTGCAATACTTTTTTCCGGGTTTTCCGGCTGTTTCTTTTTCGCTCTCATGTTATTTGCTCTTTAATTCGTTAAACAATACATAAACCATTAATCCACACATTGCAGAAAACAAAAAATGGATATAATTCCAAAATCCGGCAATAAAACATATTACTCCGAAAATGCTAAATATCATTGCAAAAACCTTTGCTTGCCACGCATCGGAAAAGAAAACATCAACCATCTTTTCCATTTTTTCGATAAACTTCTTTTTCATGGTTTTAATCCTCCATTCCAAACAGATAATCGGCGGAACAACCGCACATTTCGCAAATTATTACTACCCATTCCGGAACAATCCTTTTGGTTGTCCCGTTGCAAAGATTTGTCATATTTACCTGCTGTGCGCTTTCGCTTGCGCCCTCAAATAAACGGGCTGCAATATCCTTTTTCAATACCTTTTTTCCGTTCGCCTCGGAACGGGCGATTGCTTCATTTACTCTTAATTTCATATTGTTTATTTTTATGGTTATTATTCTACGTGTCCGCAATGTTTGCAGTTTTTTTCCTCAAATATCGGTTCGTATTCATACGTGGTTAAATACCCATCGCCGCCGCAACATTTATAATCGGCGTCGGTAACTTCCATTTCTCCGCCACATACCGGGCAATCTCCTTTTCCGACCAATACCAAATTCAGAAATGCGTCCAAATGTTCGGAACGTACAACCGAAATTCCGGTTGCTTTGATAATGCCGACAACATCAGAAACCGGAACGTCACGTTCGATACTATCAAACAAAGTGCATCCCCAAAATTCCGGGTCGTCTTGTATCATTTCCTTTTGGATTAATTGGTTTACAATGATTGTTTCAACTTCTGTTGCTTTCTTTCCGGCTGCTTTCGCCAAAATGTTCAATTCTTTGTCTTTTCTGATATTCATATTATTTCGCACTATCCCCGTGCATGGGCTTAACTTCAATGCAAAGGTACAAATATTTCTTTAATTACCAAAAATAAATACTTTTATTTCAAATTTGTTTTTGCGGGTTGTTTTGCAATTTACGGCAAACAATATATTTTTGTGGTACCGCATCAACCAAATATCGCTCTCGGTTACTGCGTAAAATTCCCCCGGTGCATATTGATTTATGACGCCGGGGGGCTTTTTATTTCTTACTCTGATAATACAACCATTTGTAAATTTCGCCGTAATATCCGGTTTCCAATACTGCTTTACTTATGGTCTTTGCGTCGTACTCGCCAAATGTTACGTACTCATATATTGACGGGTTTTCATGCAACGCAAATTCAAATGTTATGTCAATATATGCGTCGCCGACCTTGTTAAACGCATGGTCAATCGGTATTGGGACGTTTGTTTTTCCCTCACAATAAAGAATCCGTTCCGAGAACGCCTCGCAAAGTAAATGGGAATTTCGATAACATTGTTTAGGCCGCGGCTTAATTACATGCTGTATATATTCCAATTCGTAATCCTCCAATACATCAGCCGCCGGAACTATTTTAACGGGCTTTGCGGCGTTTAATAAGTCTTGGAAATACGCTTTTTGTCTTTCGTGCAAAGGTAGTTCCAACATCATTTCAATTTCTTTTATTATTATACTTTCCATACAATTTGTTATTCCGTCCATTCCTCAATATACATTTCATACGCTTCTTGGCAACAACGCCCCTCACAACTTATATATCCATTTGGGACGCCGTGGGTTCCTTTTTCGTCATCATCCAAAGGACAATATAAACACAAATCGTCGCTTAAATCATCAGCGGTTTTTAATTTAGGGTTCTTTATTTGCCATATACCCAATAATAGGGTTGCAATTAATAATACAAAGAAAATTAATATTATCACGTCCATATTTTAACCTTTCATTTCATTCTACCAACATAAGACAAATTCAATACATCGTACATTTGCCCCATAACGGCAAATTCTAACATTGCGTCGCTGTTTGCAACGTCGTTTATCCTCAACAATGGGTATTTGTTGCCGTAATCCGTAACGTACCCGTCCGGTTCAATATCTGAATATATCCGGTCGTTGTCGCTGTTTTCAAAGTATTTATTTAGGCTTTGCAGAATATTGTTTTCCAAATATTCATTTCCCAATACTTCTTTTATTTTATCCTGCTTTCTTAATGCAAATCTCATAATATTTATAATTATGCCGGGGAACTCCCCGGCGTTGGTTATGCAATACGAATTAAATTAGCTTTTTTGAAACATCTGTATTCCTGCTTTTCTGTATCGAAATACGTTTGTACCGTGTCGGCGGGTTTCCGGGTTCCGGTTGTTGCCGGAATTGTTTCCGGGTTTGTGGTTCCGTATGCCTCACGCAATGAACCGTCTATTTTCTGAAAATAGAATTTTATTATTCGCTTTTTCATTTCGGCTTTTAGCTTCATGTTTAACCATGCACATTTTAAAGCCTCTGAAAGTTTGTAACCATTGCGTTTTACGAATTGCCACGCCAATTTGAAAATCTCACTTAATTTGTTTCTTTTTTCTGAACTCATACGAATTTGTATTTGGTTCCGGGAGCCCGCCCGGTCGGTTATTATTTGCTATAAAATACTACTTTAATACCACGTCTTAGTTTGCACTCTATTTTGTCACCTTTACCGTTAAATACTCGACGTATCATTTTGTTTGCCATTTCAATACCTACTAATTTAATCAGTCCGGAAACGCCAACTAACGTATTAATCTTTTTGCCGTCAACAATTCCGTTTACCTTAATACGAAAGTTCATGTTGATTTCCTTTGTTGTTCTTTCTAAACCGTTGAATATTGAAACTGACATAATTTTAAATTTTAATGTTCGAGGAAAACGCCCCGTCGTTGTTGTTTGACAATGCAAATATACAACCTTTGTTTTAATTACCAAAAGAATTTCTTTTTATTTTGAGCAAAACGCATAAAAAATTTTTCTTTTGGTTCAAAAGATAGTTATTTTTGGCGAATTTTCGATTTAAGCCACTTTCTTTGCTCCGATATATAATTTATCCACTAGAATAAAAAAAGCCCGCTACGGGGCTAAAAATGGGCAAAACGAAAAAAAGCCGGGGCAAACCTGGCTAATCCTTGAAAACAATCTCTAATTATGTGGTCAAATGTAATTCGATACAAAGATAGTTATTTTTCTATCTCTATATATTCAACCCCCATTATTTTTGTATGCGGGTTCCTGCTGATAACATCAATTTCCCGGTTCTTTATTTTCTTGGTTTTCCAAAGGAACCCCAAAAACCGTTTATATTGTACGGTTGCAGCAACTAAAATGCTGTCACGGTTTACAAATGTCCCGGTAAACTCCCCGTCCGGCGTCGTGCATCCTTTTAATGAAAACCACGGGTCGGAAATATCAACGCATTTCAGAACAATTGTTGTCGTATCTCCGGGCAAATATACAATGCTGTCCCGGACGGTTCCCCGCAATTTGGTTATTGTTTCCATTTGTGCCGTTGTAACGGCTTCCAACTCCCGGTTCTTTGTCTGCAACGTCTTTATCAACTCCGCATCGCTCGCCCGGTATTTTTCAAACTCTGACAATTTCAGCTCCAAAACCCCAACTTTGGCGGCGTTCAAACTATCCTTTGTTTTGTACGTTTCGACGTCCTGCAACAATGTTTCTGTATTTCCCCGGTATCTGTTCCGTTCGTCCGTCAATTTTTCAATTTTCGTTCGTTGCACCCATATTGTTGCAACGGCGGCAACTACCATCGCAATTGCCGCCCAAATCAAATACTTTTTCATACAATTTTCTTTATTGCTTCAAAATGTACCTTTGCAATCCTTTCTTTTCCGTCGTCGCTCATCATAAAACGGCAATCCTTTTCATTATCAAAAAAGAAATTTTCAGATAATACCGCCGGGCAAACAGTATGTTTCAGAATATAAAATTGGCTTTCTTTGTCCGGGTCGCCGTCCACATAATCAAAACGCATTTTCCAACCATCCGGGGCAAACTCCTTTTCCGCTTCTTCGCAAAGAACGGTTGCGATTGCATCCGCTTTCGTTTGTCCTACGCTTGTGTAACATTCCCACCCGGTGCCGCCTCCGGCGTTCCCATGAATGCTAAACAAAACGGCATTATTGCCGCAATCTGCATGGATAACGTTTGCACGTCGGCAACGTTCCGGCAATGATACGTCGGTTTCCTCCGGTACCAAAATTTCAAACTTTACGCCATCGGCTTTTAACATCGCCGCAATACGGCGTACAATGTCACGGTTAAACTCCCATTCAAACAATTGGGAACCGTCCCCCCAAATGGGGGAACGTTTCCCGGCACAATCCACGCCGTGACCTCCATCAAGAATTACAACTTTACTCATTTTCGTTTTCTCCTTTCTTTTTATTGTTTTTGTCGGGGTCGTCCCCAAATTCTTTTTCCAATCTGTCAATTATCGGTTGCAAATGCGACGGCAAAGCCCTTGTAAACTCCAAACGGATAACATGGTAAATAATACGTAATGCCAAATTCCGGGGGTACGCAATAATCAGATTGCGGAACGCATTTTGCAAATACACATACATAAACACGTATGTTAGTGATTTTACCACGATAACCGCCGCATTTTCATCGCCGCAATTTTTCATTATTACAAAAATCGCCTCCACGATAAACAGATACAACAGAAATTCGCACAATGCGTTTTTGAACTTACGGAACGAAAAGTTTTTGCATCGCACAATCGCCACGCCGTCCGCCCTCATACCCGCCCAAATATTGAACGCAAACATTACTACTAACGCATAAATAAAACCCTTTGTCGGGGTTAAATACCCAAATAACGGGCTAACCGTGGAAATGGCAATAATACGCCATTGCCCCCAATTAAAAATTCTTTCCATAATTTAATGAAATACATCTTCGATATATGGTTCATCTAAATACAACGGTGCATATCTCAACATTTCATTTATTATAACATTTGCAATTAATCTTCCACCTTTAGCATTTGGATGAACTTGGTCATTTAAATATTCTGTTATATTTAGTGTTGAAATTCTACTTAAAGCATTAACATCTATTACAGGCAATCCGTATATAGCTGCCACATCTTTAATAACCTTACAATAATCTAATATAGTAAGTCCTCTTGTATTTTTATAAGGATAATCCGCATTATTATAACTATTATAAAAATTATGTGGTGTGCATAAAAATATTTTAGCATTTGGTAATCTTGTAACCAATTTTCGTATCATCAAACCATAAGCATACATAAAATGAGATTCATCGCCATCTTCTAAAGTACCAATCTCAACACTTGCCGTAATATCATTTGCACCTGCATAAACACATACAATATCGGTATCTAAGGGTATCGTATTAATTCTTTCATCTCCGCACATATAATCAGATATTGTAATTGTACCACTATCGGGATTTGAGGCGTTATAATAACCGTTTTCATCCACTTTCTTAGTTTTTGGATTTACATTAGTTATTTTTGACCCTCCAATACCTCTAACGTAATGGTCTGCCATTCTTAAAAATTTCCAAATATATTTTTGCCATGATACTAATTCAACGATTGAATCTCCGTATGAAGAAAATTTTTTCCCTTCATAAGATAATCTTATAAGAGTATTTATATTCAATACCGATTCTTTTATTTCATCAACTTCATATGGAAAGTAATTAACTGAAGCAAATGGAAATGATGTTACTTTCTGAAAATTTAATACAATATAACTCGGCGTATTTTTTATTTTTACTTCCCTAAATGAGTTTAGTTGTGTTCCCGTATATCCTGTCCATTCGCCTAATTCATTATAAGTTCCTACACTAAATGCATTGGTAAATATAGATTTAACGTTTGTATCTATTGGAATAAATTGCGTTGTATTATATGATGCGTTACTTTGATATGAACCATTAACATTATTATAACCTGATATTATATTATTAATTATAATATTTTTATCATAATCAATATTAGGAATTTCAGTAATTCCAAATTGTATAGGTATAAAATTTTCCTCAAACCCAATATAATAAAATTGACGTTCTTTGTTATTCCAACCTTTAACAAATATGGCATTTTGGGGGATTTCTTTTTTTTTAATATCAACACCGCTTCCGGTAATCGATGTAATTTTACTCAAAAAAACTAATTTATCTTTAGTGCCGGTATAGAAAAACAACGAATAGGAATTTGTATATATAAATTCTTTATTCTTAGGTATTTCAATTGCTTCTATTACTACACCATTACCATTTATAACATTTCCACTATTATCTATTATCTTATTTTCATATAATAACCCATTATAGACTTTGTTAATTGATGATTGCGCAATAACATCATAAATATTATAATTTAACTCTAATATTTCATTAAAGTCTTTATATGTCAATATTCTTTCCCAATTAGAATCTTTTTTCCAATTGGAATTATCAAACGTTGTACCTTTATATGTTTCTATAACTTGATTAATCCCGTCATTATAAGTTATTGTAAATCCTTGTTTACGTGCTATTATACTTACTTGTAGTCTTGTATTCGATACATTAGTGTTGTATGATAATGTTTCAAAGCAATAGTTATCAATAGGTATATATGATTCGATATTGCTAATTTGACCTAAATACAAATAACTTCTATAAATACCCGTATCATCCTTATAAGAAAAGATTAATCCCTCTCTCTTATAATAAGTATTTGGTAGTGCTTCTCTTGCTGCATTAGGTGAATTATATGTTGAATTAGTTACAAAACTAATATTAATTAATGGCAATTTAGTTGACGGGAAAATACTTGCCCAAAATAAATTATCTTGCCAATATTTATCATCAAATGATGTACCTATATACATTTCCGTTGTTAACTCTCCGGTTGTATCATTTCTATAACTTAATATTTTCCCGGTTCTTCTATTTGATTTTGCAACTTGTAATCTTGTTGTTTCTAAATCCGTATTAAAATCAATTGCAATTGCTGCTTTTTTTCCTATATCTTTTAAAGATTGCGATAGTGCTATACCTGTACTTTGCTTTACCCAACTACCAGTTTTATTAGTAAATATTACAACTTCATCATTTACTTCTATTGCATTAAAATTACTATAAGTACCATTTGTTGAAGCAATCCAAAAAACATTTTGGTCGGGTGTACCGGGATTTGTTGACGGTATTGCAATTCCGGCAAATGTCGCATTACTTCCGACCGTTGAAATAATAGATAATAAAGCATTTTGCAATATTGCCCCGGTAATTTCTTGGTTCCCATTTGATTTAATCACGTCGGCAACCGCTTGTTTTAATTGTTCATAATTTCCCATAATCTAATTAATTTAATTGTTGTTGAAATCATTATTGAAATCGTCGTTAAAATCTCCCTTATTACTGATAATATACCCACGCCCTATTTTCTTCACGACGGTATTTGTTTTAAACTCAATTTCCACGCTCGCCAAATCCCCCTGCGTTTGCCATTTCGGGGTAATTAAAAACGTGTCGCAATCGTATTCCCTGCCGTATTTATCCGTTATATGAATATAATCAGCCATACGGATAAAACGCATAACGTCGCAAAGGAACTCCGGTGCCAATATCGTACATTTAAACGTTTTGACTGATATTTGTTTTTCCAGGAAAAAATACCCGTCCCGTTCTTCGCCATCCTCTTCAAATTCATAATCCGGTTTTCCCAACTCTGTATAAAGGTACAACATATTTTTGAAATCCGGGTTTTTATATACTATTTGCCCGGCGTCAAATACCAAATTTTCAATATCCCACCATTGTATTTTTAAGTAACCGGAAACGTCTTGTACGACCGTGAACATTTCAGAATACCACGTTTGCAAACCATCCGATAACGTCATATAATATATTCCGTCCAACTGATTTAATGGCATGGGTAATATTGACGGGTACAATATAACATCATAACCCAACGTTTGAAACCGGACAACCTGCAATCCGGTTTCTTTCATATACGTTGTTATGTTTGCAACTTGTTTTCCGGTTTTATCGTACAATATAACCGACGATACATTATTTGCCCGTGTGTTTCTGATTATCTGAAACGGCAACAATCTATCAGCCGGGGCAAACAACGGGTAAATTGCGCCGTATGCGTAACTTTTTCTGTGGTTCTGTTCGTTTATTGACGTGTACCACGGTAATACGCTTATATTGTTATTCTGTATCATATTTCAACGTTGCTTTAATGTTTCGACTACACAAATTTACTGAAAGTTTATCAACTTGACCGTTACCGATATATGTTTTAACTAACTGCATCGGGTTTGGGTCTGTGGTTCCTGCCGGGAAATTCAATGTTTGTTTCTTTTTACGTTCCAATCCTCCCATAGCATAATATGGGGAATTATTTATTTTGAAATTCCGTGCGGGCATATCATAAACCCAATATGTCGGTTGTATATTGATAAACGCTAAATATCCATTTTGCAAAAAATATTCTACGCCATCAACGGTTTGTCTTGTGAAAGGCAATTCCAATTGTCCGCCGCCGGACGGCGTAACTGCTGCAAACAATGCGAATCCATCGGAACTAATTGCACCGGGGTTTAACAACATCAAATCTATGTCAGACGTAAAATTTGATATGTTAATTTCTTCAATTTTCCCGGCTGTTACATATTTGGACGTAATTTCTATTGGTAAACCCTCAAATGGTGTTGTTACATCATCCATCCACTCAAATTGATAACGTTCCGGCATTTCTACTTTGTCAAATGAATATTCAGACGTTGCAAAAGCTAATTTTTTGCCGTTCCTAACGTTTTCTAATTGTGTTAAATTATAATCAATAATCGGGTTATATCCATACGAACCGCCATTTCTAAACCAATTTACTTGTTCAATCTTAAATTTTCCGTCCTCAATATACCAATAACATTTGTAAATATCCCGTAACATCGTCATAATCTGTTGCAATGTAACCGGGGCTTTTTGCGCCGGGGTCTGATATTCTCCATTAATGATATTACTTTTCTGACTTATTAGCAACTTAAATGACTGCCCGGAAATAGGATTGTTTGTGTTATAAAGAAATTGGCTGTATTCCGGCGTCGCTTCATGCGTTATTCCGGGCGCAAATTCTTTTAATAGCACATTGATACATGACGACAATGTAAACGCATCACGCAAAGTATATGCTTTTCGGGCTTTTTCCTCTAATATCCAATCCATCAGATAAAACCCAAACCATAACGACGCATAACGCCACGTTGACCGGGCGATTGGATAAAACGTTTGTCCATATATGGAATAAGGCGGCGCAAAATACTTTCCACTGTCGGCTAATCCCCACTCGGTCGGCGTATCTGAAAAATTTTTAGATATAAATGCCACGTCGATTGCGTAACCAATTGCCCGGCGGTAATTTTTATTATTATCTACAATATCATCGGACGGCAACGGGTATGTATCTAAATCGTCTATTTTATCAACATCAACCAAATATCGGGCGTATATATTATAACTTTTCATATCGGCGTGCATCGTACCCGTTGCTCCGGAACCCTCAACGGCGGTTAAATCAAATTCCAACGTATCAAAAGGTTCTTGCGTTATCTTTGTAAACCGGAACATTGCCACATCATCAGAACGGCGGCGTATCTCAACACCTGCTAGCCCAATAGGTAGCCCACCCGCAACTAGTTTTTGTGCAATATGGATATAATAATTTACATTTAATTCCGGGTATAAATCTCCTATAAATTCATCAGGACTTACACCCGTCGACATCCGCCCAACATAAAGCCCGGATATTACCCCCGGGGAACCGTGCGACGTAATTTGTATTTCTTTCAAAATATTACATAGTGCAAAATGATAGGTTTGTATTAATGTGTTTTGGTCAGTCGTGGCGTTTGCGTCTTGTTCCCAATTCGTGCCGCCCAAAAAGCACGAAACAATACTATCTCCGGGAACGTATATTTGTATCAATGGGCGTTTTCTTATTGTAAGAAATTCGATTTGTGGGGTCAACTCAATTAAATTGTATTCCTTTTCCAATCCTGCCAAAACGTCGTTGTATTGGTCTATTGTTTCCGGATGTACCGTAACCAATTTATCATCATCATTAAACGTACAATCCGTTTTCATAAACTTTGCTTTATAGTATTGATTGTATGTTTGTCCCCAATCATCGCTTTTTTCGATATATAGGAAAAATTCAGAATCAAACGGGGCGTCATTGATAATATCGTAATCAGCACGGACAAAGTTTATTTTACCGGACAATTTAGCCCGGTAAAACCTTTGATTTGTTTCCAACTCATAATCCAACGTTAAATCATCCTTATAATTGGGGCGGACGGTTTGTTTGGTTCCGTCCTCCCCTATCTGCAAAAAGAATCTATATTTTGGTGTCATAGTCTTTTTATTTTACGTTTCAAATTCTTGTAACTTTCAATCGTATTTCCGTCGCCATCCACGTAAACCCGTCGTCGGTTCTGTTCCTTAATTTCCCTTACATCATCCGACAAATTGCGTAAATCCGGGCTTTGTCCGGTAACGTTTAACGTCAAACCGTCGCCGTCTGAATAGGATTTTAAATACTTATGTGCAAACGTACCATTGTTTAGCGAATTGATAACGTCCGGTATTATCTTTCTGAAACGGCGTGAACTTCGTTTATTTATCACGGCGAAAAATTCGCCTCCCTCGGCACGTCGGCGGGTTCCGTCCGGTTTCGTTCCTAAATCAATATCATTTCCGCTTTGGTGCGAACCGCCCTCCAAAAGTTCAACGGTACCGTCGCCGTATGTTTCCGTTCCTCCGGTTCCTCCGGTCTGTTTTGCCAATTGCGCCGCCTTGATTTTAGACGCTGCAAAACTCGCCCACATTACGGCAATTGCAGGTATTGCAAACGGGAAACCTAATTGCGACCATATCAGCGCCGTTGCTGTTACCATGTTTCCGATTTGCTGCAATGTTTGTATTGCTGCCTGCTGTTTTTGCGCTTTCTGTTGTTCTTTCAACGCTTTTTCTTGGTTTTTCTTTGCCAAATCCAACTCCTTTTGCGCTTGTACAACATTATTGGCGTACCCGTTTGCCCTTGCTTCCAATTCTGCATCCAACGCCGATTGTGCGGCGGAAACCTCTTTATCCGCTTGCTCAACGGCTGCATCTGCTGCGGCAACACGTGCCGCCGTGAATGTATTTAACGCATCCAATGCGTATTGCATAGACGTATTAATTGCCTCTTTTTGGTCGTCGTCCAAATTAAGCCCAAACAAACCGTAAATGTCTGTTCCTCGTTCCTCCCCTTTGGATTGCTCAATTTCTTGGTCTATTTTTTTAATAGTGTTTTGAATTGTTTGTACCTTAACATCAGACAATTTATTGGCGGCTTGCTGATTTAATTCTAAAACCTTTTGCAAACGTTCCTTTTCTGCTTGCAAACGGAATTGAGTTTTCCGGGCTTCTGAATTTCTCAACAAATCAAACTCCGATTGTGCCAACGCTTGTTGTTGGTCGAATATCTGTAATTGCGCTTGCAAATATTCGTCCGCAATTCCGGCTCCCTTTGCGTCAAAACTTGCATTAATCGCCGCGGCGTCCTGCTGTTGCCCGGTCGGTTTCTGTTGGTTCTGTAATAATGCGGTTTGTCTTTCGTTTTCCAACAACTGCATCCGCAATTGTTTTTCCTGCTCGCTTCCCTCTTTGACTGCTTGCAAACGTAATTCAATGCTTTCTTTCTGTAACGCTAATTCCTGCAATTGTCGGTCTTGTTCGATTTTCAATAACGCCTCGGTTTGTTGCTGTTCCAACGCCGTAATTGTGGCGTTTATCGCTTGACGTCCGGTTTCGTTCAAATCCTTTTCGGTCTGCAATTGGTGTTGTAAATCCTCAATTTGGCGGGAATACTGATATTGCGTTTGTTGGCGACGCTTTGCCCATTCGTCGGTTTCCAACTGCAATTGTGCATCCTGCAATTTTCGGGTTGCTTCCAAATTCTTTTTATATGCCGCTTCAATTTGCTTTGCTTGTTGTTCTGCTGCCTTTTCCGCATCGCTTTTACCCCTTGGCGTTACGGTTGGGTTCTGTGTCGTTACGGGCTTATTGTCTGTTTGTGGCGTCGGGGTATCTCCAACAGAAACCGGGATTGTTAACGGTTTTATTTTCTTTTGCATACCATCCAAACCCTCTTGGAAATTTTCTGTTATGTCTTTAACTTGGGCTTTAACCAAATTTCCGTACGCTGCTGCATAATCTGCCAATCCTTTTTTTACTTCGTCAAAATCTAACGTAAACGCCCCCTTTAATGCGGTTCCGGTTGCTTTGACTATATCAATAAAGAATCCAAACAAATTTCCCAACGTATCAAATGTTGTTTTGAATCCGGCAACAATCCCATTCCAAATTGCACGTATCAAAACACTTTCATTGTATAACTCAATCAAGTAATTGACAACATCAATAACCCCTTTTATTATCGCCGTCAATCCTTGGTTAACAAAAACTTTTGCCTGCGTTGTCAACGTTTCAAAATTCCCTCCGGTTGCGTCAAACAACCCGGATAATGCGTTTTGCAACTCAATTTGGCTTTGCAATTGTTCCTCCTGCAATTGCGCCAAAACTCCGGCTTTCCCTTTTACTTCATCCATGTTTGTTGAAATATCTTTCAACGTGCGCAAATACTGCAATCCGGCGTCCTCTCCGGGCCCCCCGAATATATCTGCAATTGCAGCCCCGACCGTTGCCGCATTATCCGGCAATTCTGCCAATTTTGCGGAAACGTCTTGTATAACATCGAACGTTGTTTTGGTTCCGGTCTGCAAATCTTTTTGAACTTGTTCCGACGAAATACCGATACCGTCCAAAGCCGCCGCCGTCGCCGTCGTCATTTCACGCAAACGCAAATTTGCCTCCTTAATTGCGTCAACGCCTTTGTCTGAAAAGATACCCATTTTGTTTGTTTGGGTAACAATTGCAACAAATTGGTCTGCTGATATTCCCGCCTCTTTGAAATATGCCGGGTATTCTTTCAACGTGTCTAAAAATTCCCCGTTCGCATCGCCTCCGGCTAAAAACCCATCCTTAACCAATTGCAATGCCTCATTTGCAGAAATACCAAATTGTTTTGATAATGCGTTTGTTGCAATCAATGTTTCCCGGAAATCTGCGTTGAATGAATCGGCGACGGCTTGCACCTCATTTCTAAACGCTTTCAAATCATCGCCACTTTTCCCGGTAAATTGTTGCGTCAATCTCGTTGCCTCAACTAACCCGGCGTTATAATCGTACCACCATTTAAACGCCGCACCCGCCGCCGTAATTCCGGCAATCGCCAAAAAAACCGGGTTTGAAAGTAATCCCAACAAAGTTTTTCCCAATGCTTTTGCCCCGTCGCCAATAGCTGTAAAAACGGCTTTACTTTCAGCCCCGCCACGTCCTAACGCCAAAAGACTTTCGCCAAATGCGCTATTTAAACCTAACGTTTCTTTTAATTTGTCGCCATACGCAATAATTGCGTCGGACGCCTCCGTATAATTTCCGACGTTCAATTGAAATTTCCCGGTTGCTTCCTGCAAACGTTTCATTTCTTCGTATATTTCTTTGGTTTGTGCAACCAATTTTCGCCCCTCCTCGGTGTTTTCCCGTTCGGCTTTAGTCATGTTGTTTAAATAAATCTTATTCAATGAATATTGCGCCGATAAACGGTTATAACTACCCTCGGCGGATTGATTTATTTTCACAATCAGTTTATTAATTTGGTTCGCTTCCTGCTGTGCCAATTTTAACTCAGCTAACTTTTTGGCGTTCTCGCTTTCTGCAAACGCCAAATCACGTTGCGCACGTGCCAAACGTTCCGCATCGTCTGCGGCTTTTTTGGTTGTCTTTCGCCCGTCCTCCGTTGCGCCGGAAACCTTTTTCAGAATCTCCGCCAATTGTATTGCTTCGGCTTTGATATTTTTCAGCGCATTTGTATATATGTCCGAAAGTTCATCCAATTGTTTTATCAAATCTGTAATCGAATTATCCGGGCTTATTAAATCTGAATATTTGATTGGGTTGTTATTATCTGCCATACGCCGATTATTTAGTCATTTACGGGAAATTTCCCGTCTGTTGCATTTTCTTTTCTCAAACGTGTAATTTATCGCCTAAAAATAAAAACGCCGAGAATCGCCTTATTTTACCTTTTTTTGTTTGTTTGCTTTTTTGGCTTGTTCCTTGATATACTCAAATGCGTTGTAATATTCCAAAACGGTAAATTTCTTTGGGTCAACATGCAAATTTTGGGACAATATCAAACACATATTTTCAAATTGTCTGTCATGCCTAATTTCCACGCTTTCCGACCCGGTAAACGTCTGCGGGTTGAAATAGGTTATCAACTCCGCCGTAATGTCGTCAATCTCTTTTGCGTCCGCCTCGGTTGCCCGACCGTCTATTATTGTGCGTAATACAACAATCGTTCTTTGTTTCAATTTATCGTAATACTCTTTCAATGTCGCATCATCGAACAACCGGGGAAAATACAAACGCAATTCATCGTCTATTTTTTTTTTAACCGCTTCCAAATGGGCGGTTATCTCTGAATTTGCAACGTCTTTAAAAAGACTCATTGTTTGTTGCAATCCATCATCTGACAAATCATTTCGGGGTTTACCATTTATTGATTTAACCAACACGGCAAAAGCCAAATGCCGGGGGGAAACCTCGGATTGAATGAAATATATGTTTTGGCGCATATTTTCCAACTCAACGGTTGCCATGTTTGGCGTTGGGCTGTTCAAATAACGTATTACCTTTTCAATATGTCGGTCAAAATCCGACAAATCGGAACCAACCCCGGCGTCAACCAAAAGCATTTTGTTATACTTGTGGAAACGCATAATTGGCAAATCCTCGATTGAATCATACAACTCAACGTTCATTCCTTTTATTTGTACATTCTTCATAATAAAACACGTGTTATCATTGTACTACAAAAGGGAACGCCCAAAAATGAGAGGTTCCCGGTAAATATCAACGCAAAGAAACAAATCAAAACGCAAGTCCACCACGACAAACAGAAATCGCAATTAAACATCTTTGAAAAGAAATCGTTCCCGTGAATCTGTACCCATTCAATGACGCCCCATTTGCGTAATAACGTCAGCACAAAAGCCGCTATTAATGCGACAACAATAATGTTATAAATAAAATGTTCCATATCCTACAATTTACATGTTTCTCCAATACTCAATTCGCCCTCAAACCGGAATCCGCCGAACGGGTGCATTAAAAATTGGTTGTCTATTTCGTCCAAAGAAAACCCCCGGTAAATGTTTTCCGCCAATTCATAGACTTTGTTTATTTTATAGCCTCCATGACGCAACCAAAACCCGCCGTTTAATACGTCCAATATTTGACGTTTTAACGCCTCTTTGTTTCTGTTGCTTGCTTCGTTGAAAATCTTTCGATAATCAAACCAAAAGATAATCGAAAACGCTGTTTTTATCCCAATATCAACGCCGGGTTCCCAACTTATGTTTTGCGGGTCGTCAACCCAAAAAAAACAGAAATTACCAATATTTGCATCCGGCGTTACTTCCATATAATCGTTATTGCCGGAATAAACATTTGGCGTATAATATCGCTTTTGGTTCCCGTTGTATTTAACAAGTCTTTCCGCCCTGCCAAACGCATAATCCAACCACGGCAAATTATCAACCAATCCGTTTTGAATGTTCCCAATAATCCGGTCTAACAATTCCGGGTTGTCAACAACCGGGGCTTTTACCTTATTTGCCATAAATTTGTTTTTTTGCTTCGTCCATTAAATCCGGGAAAATATATTTCCAAATCAATATTGAAATATTTTCGTCGGTTAAACCCAATATTTGACGACCGTATTTTTTTATTAAATCCTCTGTTTTAAAGTCAGACGCTTTAATTTCAAATTGTTTGTCGCCAACCTCTAAATAAAAACTACTTTCAAAATCTCCCTCATCCCGTAACGTTACCCGGTTTGTCGGCTGTCCCTTAGCCTCTTTAATTGCGATTGTTACGGGGCTGTATGGTGCATAATCCGAAATTTCGACGCCCAAACGGTTAATACCTTGTTCAAACAATTGTTCCTCGGCGTTCAAATCAACTATATATGCCTCATTGTCCCATATAATGTTTTGTATTATCCGCCCGGACGTCAAAGCCTCGTTGAAATCCGCAACCCTTTTTCGCAAATCGGTTATCCGTTTCATAAATACAACTTTTACATGAAATTATATACAACTTTCCCTTTGAATTATATAATTACACGGTTCTGTATCTTACCCCACGGTTATTGCAGGCTAAACAGATACGGTCTAACCCTTGCGTATCTATTTGCAACGCCTCATAAGACTTTTTAAGGTCGTAACCTAAACCGCCGGGACGAACGCCGGACGTGTTGCCGTCCAACTCATACAAAATATCCATCCGGGTTGCGTTTGATTGATTGCGGTTAACCCTTACGTTGGGGTTCATTGCCAACGTCCGCAATGCAATTGCAGCAACTTGTCTTTGTATTACCGTTTGGAAAATCTGCCTTTGGGAAATAATGAAATCCGTTAAATCGCATCCAATAGTAATTTCGCAATTCAGCCCGTAATTTTGGGTTCGTGTGTACATCGTGTATGCAATATCCCACAACTCCGGGTATTCTGCGAACGTTTCCGGCGCATTATACATAAACGGCGTTACTTGCAAATACTTTGTCAATTCTCGCCAAACCTCAACGGAACCAATGTTGCACGTTCCGCACGGCTCCCGGCTCCAATCCTTTGATACGTTAATTGCTTCCATTCCGGCGGGTAATTCGTCTTGATTGTAGCAAAGGAACCACGACCCCCCGGCGTTGTTCTTGTCGCTTATATACGGCAAATAACAATCAGTTAACGGGAACCACTGAAAACCGCCATTTGTAACGGTAAAATTCAAATCAAAAGTCTTTATTGGGTCTATCTGCGACGAATGAAACAAATACATTCTAACAACCCCGGTTCCCCCGGTCATTTGCAAACCTATCTTTTCAATTTTCGCCGTCACTCCCATTGCACGAACCGGGACAATTTCAAATCCTACCAACTTATGATTGTTTTGCAACGTCGCCCGTATGCGTCCGGCACCATCAAAGAACGTTTTTCGCTCCAACAAATTACGTGTTTCTTTATCCAACTGCTTAATCTGTGTAAACGTCTGTATTGCGGTCGCAATTCCGTTTCGGGTCATTCTCTCCAAAAAGTCCGTCAACATATTATACGGTTTCCAATATGGGTTTCCGTAATCCTCCCGGCTGTAATCATTATTAAAATCGCTTGCCGTTGGTTCCTCTCCGGTGTTGTCAAATTTAGCAATCCAAACAATACCGTTATGGCTCACTTTCTGCCCGGCTTTGTACGGCAATATCATGTTCCATTCCGGGTATTGCAGCCACCAATCATCCGGCATAATCGCCGCCATATTATCCAACGTCAAAAGCGGGTGCGCACCTTGAAAATACAACCCACTTTCCGTTTGCGTTAAATTGTCGTCTATCGCCTTTGCCGGGTCGTATGATTGCTCCCACCCGCACACATTTTTTAATGCTTCGCATATTTCATTTATTCTTATCATAAAAACGCCCATTTATTTCCCATATTAGGAATTAAGATTGCAATAAATAAGGGGGCGGGGATAACCACCCCGTCCCCTCGGTTAAATAATTCGTTATGCTCCGGCGTTATGCGCTCGCACCTCCGGCGGGAAATTCCCCGGCGTTGGTTACATATACAGGCATACCCAAAGGTATATTTTCCGCACGTGCTGCAATCTGCGCTTTGATAATCGGATTTGCAACGGTTTTTTGGTCGCTGTTGTAAGCAATTACAAACGCAACGTCTGCGCTAAATCCAAAATATTCTTTCATGTTGCACGTCATATCGGCACTCGCTGCGCCTGCTGTCTGTGACTGGTCGCCAACTGCTGTGTAATAGTGCGAACCAACGGGCAAATCAATGTACGGCAAACGTACAACGTCCCATTCGTGGAAATTCGCACGGGTGCGGTTCAACGCCTCACGGTCAACACGTGTTAAAACGCCAACGTTACCATCCTCTACGGCAAAGAATGTGCCGTTTTTGCTAGCTTCATTTACGACGTTGTTTGTATAATGGAACACTTTATTTTCGTATTCCATACGCTTGTTTACGTCGTTATAAATACCGTGCTGTGCCAATTTTTTAATAAGGCTGTCAATTCCGGCGTTACCTACGACGTGAACCAAACCCGGATAACAATTTGCACGCATAATCGGGTTAATATCGCCCATAATTTCGGTTGCCATCTGCGTTGGAACCTCAATAACGTGTGCAATGAAATTGTAATTCAACTTGTCTTTCAATATTTGGGTTTTTCCTGCCTCCAACGCTGCAACGGCTGCTTGGTCTAACGAATTTGAAAACGCTCTGCAAACCTTTTCCATTTTGCGGTTGAAATCGTGGTCATACGAAATTTCGTTGTTCATATACAACGTTGGCACCATTGTAAAGCCGACGGAATATGTCGCCCAAACCACGGTATAAAGTGCGGATATGTTTTCATCGTCCGGGATAACACACGTACGAACGTTGCTAACCGTAACGTCGCCATCGTAATTGATAACCGGAACTTGTACCGTATTTCCGATTGAGGCAAACGCACGTTCACGCAATTTCGGGGACAAAATGGAATTTCCGGCATTGGTCTGTTCAATGAAAAAATCTAATGCGCCATACTCGCACGGGCGGATCATATTACGGTCTAACTCCGGGTTTTCTACTCGCCAATTCTGTAATCTTGTTGCAATTAAACTCATAGTCTTTTTATTTTAATTTGTTATTAAATGCGGGTTTACCCATTACCCGGTTATCTCTCCGGCAATTTGTTAATACTATTTTCCTGCCAAACCTTTCTCATATCTTCGTCAAACTCTTTGGAACCTACCGTTTTACCTTGCGCCATCAATTGTTTTGTAATAAGTTCGTACGCCTCTGATTGCGTTTTGGCTCCGCTTACGTCCAATGTAATTCCGCCGCCTCCGGCACCGCCTGCGGGCTTATTTGTGCCGCCTCCTGGCTGTTGTCTTTGCTGCTCCAATACTCCCATCGTTTCCAATTCTTTTGTCAGCAACTCGGCGGGCGTGAATGGGCTCAACTGATTGTTTGGATTGCGCATAATTGCGCCGCTTGCATCTTTGAACGCCAAAACCTTTCCGCCGTTTCCGTCGTCTATATATTCCGGGTTCATGCCTTTTACTTTTTCGGTCGCCTGCGTCAAAATAACCTTTGTTACGATTTCCGGGAATCCTGCTTTGAATTTAAGCCCGGCGGCGGCTGTCTGCAATGCGTTGTCAATTCTTACTCCGAACAATTCTTTTTCGTGGTTTGCCTTTTCTGCCTCATACTTGGTTGTCAACTCGGTAAACTGCGTTGTCACGTTCTGCAAATCTGCTTTTGCCTGCTTCAATGCTTTCACGGTTTCCGCATCTGCCGCACCATCGGCAATTGCCTTTTCTAAACGGGCTCTTTCCTTGGTCAATGAATCAATCTGCGATTGCAGCTCGGTTGCGCCATCGGCTTTTGTTTTCATTTCCCCCATTACACGTTTTGCGTAATCATACGTTTTTTCGGTTCCATTTTTAGCGATACCGGAAACCGCCAAAATATCGGCATCCAAAGCCCCGTAAATTTCGCCCGTTTTCTTGGCAATAACGCTGTTTTCGTCATTCTGCGATAATGTTGTTATCGCTGTAATCTGTTCGTCAGACAATCCCGACAAAGCCGCATTTGCAACTAAAATTTCTTTCGTTAACATAATATTCTTACCCTTTGAATTAATTAAGTGTGATTGCGTTTACTGCTCCGCTGTTTGCGTTAATAATATCAATTGTGTATTTTGGGGAATTCCCGGTTGTGTTAACCGACCAACTAACAACACGTGCATGGTTGATTTCCTTATCAACCTCTTTTGTTACCAAAATAACGTCGGTAATTGTTCCGCCCTTAATACATTCAATCAACTTTTTCTTTGTGCCGTCGTCCAATGCTGCGGCGGTTGTTGTTACTTCAATAACCAAATTGTCCTGCTGTGCAATCTGTGCCATATTCGTAATTTTTAATGGTTAAATATTCTCGTTGTTTTCCGGGCTATCGCCTGCCGCTTCCTCTGCTTCTGCTGTTTTTTCGGCTTTTGGTTTTCGTCCGGCTTTCTTTGGTTCTGCTGGGATAACTCCGGCGGCTGTCAGTTCTGCAATAATTTCGGCTTTCATTTGTTCACGTTCTACCGCCTTTGCTTCTGCTGCCGCCTTTGCTGCTGCTTCTGCCTTTGCTCGTTTGCTGGCTTCAATCTTTTCTTTGTTCGCTGCCTCCCAAACGTTCGGGTCGTGCATAATGTCAACTTTATAACCCATTTTTCGCAAATTGTGCAATCCGAATGTTTCAAAGAACTTTTTTCCGAAAACCTGCATACGTGGTCGTGAAATTCTTTCGCCCGTTTCTTGGTTGAATTTTACAACCTCAATACGACAATGATAAGAACTTTCTTCCCCTTTTGGGACAATGTAATTTTCCGAGGTAACTTCCAACAATCCGACGTTCCTTGTTTTACCCTCTGTTTCTGCTTTCACTCGCATAATCATAAATTTTTTTTGTTATTACTTCAATTTTCTTGGAAAATGGTATTTGGCTGCCAAATTCCAAAACGTTTGTATTCTCACGTTCAAACCTACGCACAAAATTAGCGAAATTCAATTTAATGCGCAATTCATCCTCGGTAATTAGCTGTTTTTCGTACAATTCTAATACTTCCGGACGTGTCAAATGTCGGTACGGCTCCAATTCTGCCAACACTAACATACGTTGCATTTGTATTGGGTCGTGTCTGTATTCCGTTTCGATAATCTGATTTTGTAGCGCATCCAATTCCCCCTCGCTTGCTCCGCTTTCTTTCGCTATCTTATAACGTTCTCGCAATTGGGTTGCATTAGACAAATAAAACTCGGTGCCATAATTGATTTTTGCCGAAATAAACATTGTTCCATAACGCAAACGGCAAACGGTTTCGTCAACGAACTTTTGCGCCGCCTCAAAGCCTTTTTTTACTCGGTTTAATACCGTGCTTTGGCTTTCAAAATTGGCTTTAATTTGCTGTTCATTTAATGCTTCACGGGTTGTTATTTCCTCGTTGGTACCAACAACCGCCGTAATTATGTTTGTACGCAACCGTTCTTCCTCGCTAACGTTATAATCCAAACTATTACGGTCAACGGTCAACATCTGAACCGGGTTGCGCAAATCCGGCTGTTTGTCGCCGTCCGGTACCGGAATTTCAATGAATGAACCAACCCCGACAATTCGTTTATCTCCGCATTTCGGGCAACGCATCAATAAACCCGCTTGGTCTAATTTATAATAGCCTTGTTTATCTTTCAAAAACCCGCCGTCGCAATAATCGCCGTTTTCGCCGTTCGTAAAATCGCAACTTTGTTCATATCCGGAATAAATCGGGTACGACCCGTACATATCCAAATTTTTCTTTGATAAATGATAAAAAAGGAACCAATCTAAACTTTCCAACTCGGTTGTTAACGGGGACGCCTTAACGTCCGGTTCTCTCAAACTCAATGGTTCGTTCCAAAAAAAACGTGCTGGGCAATATCCCAAATCGTGCGGGCTATCAATCAGCAATTCGCCAATATTGCCTTTTTCCTCGGTAAATACCCGGTATCGTTCATCGTCAATTACGGCAATACGGTTGTCGTCCTGCCGGAATATTATCCAACGCATAACGCCCGTTGTTTTGTCTGCCTTGTATGAAATAACGTGTTCTATTGGCAACCAATAAAAGTACGGTTGCGGGTAATTATCGCCGGGGGATTGCTCTTTTGGCAAATCAACAATTAATACGCTGTTAATTTCGGTTTTGAAATATTCCCATCCCTTTGTGCTCCAAATTTCGGGTTCTTCCAATACGTGTTGTCTGTAATACTCCCAATCGTCCCTTTGTTCGCTGTTCATAAACTGATAATTGAACGCCGGGTTACGACCGTCAAAAATGCGGCTCAACTTATCAAAACAAACGCCCGTTACCTCGTTTGTCTTTACGGGGTAACGGAACAATGTTTTGAACACTTTGAATTTGTCTGCGGGTATAAGGTTTGAAACATAAGCCAAAAAATCGGTCACGGGTTGCGTAATGTATGGCGTCAACGCCTTTTCCGCATGAAATCGTATGCGGTTTTGGTGGTAAATCGCCCTACTTATCGCCGCTTTGTTCCGTGGCTCCGTTATCTGCTTTTTTATTTCTCTTATATCTAAGCCCATTTTCTTTGTCAAATTCAAATTTACTATTTTCCGGTAACTGCCAACCGCCGTTATTTGGCATTTTTAAAAGTCTTTCGGCGTGGCTAACTTCAAAATCTCGTGTCGTTTTCAATGTTTCATTTTCCAACGTCACTATTGTTTGTTTACCCTGCTGCATTTTTTAAGTCTGTTAGCGGGTTAAAATCTTCCGGTACGATAATAGCCAAATCGTCCGACCAATTAGGTAAAAACGCCCATTGTATTGCGTTGCTATCGGGTGCCTCAAATCCTCCCAATGTTTTATCCCCGATAAACAAAGAACGAATTGGAATAGGATAATGCGTTGTTGCTTTTGTCGGGTCTTTCAATGCACCAATTGCGCCGTTTTCATCAAACAAATAAACCCCCAAATTTAGGGAATCGCTTTCACATTGCAAATCTTTCAATGCTTTAATCAGTGATTGCGGCATTTTACGCATAACCGCCGTAAATGGGGTTGGCTCACGTCCAATAATTTCTTCAATACCGCCCAACGTTTCGTTTCCTCCGCCGAACGTACGGGGTGCGCCTGCTTCTGCTGTCGGTGCTTGGATATACGGGGAGACAACAACTTTCGTGTCGTCCTCTGCCGATAACAACGGCGCCCATGACGCTTTTTTCCCAATACCCACCGTCGTGGTAAATGAATTTTTTTCTCCGGTGTTTTTATACAATTTCTGAAACGCTACTTTCTGAATCTGTCCGAAACTCTCGGTACACGTAAAGTCTGGAATGTTTGGCAGCGCTGCTGCCGGGCATTTACAAATAGCCATAATCTTAATTTTTTAACGTTAAAACTTTTGTTATTATCTCCGGGGGCTAACCCTTTGCCCCATTACTTATTACAAAGTTATAATATTTTCGGCTAAATCCTTGCATATATGAAATAAAATGCTAATTACGACGTTTAATTCCCCTTGTTGCTTGGCTGTATGGTCTTGTATCGCCGTCCGCCAATTCCTTTTCATATATTCCGGTCAAACCGTCCTCCGGGTCGTCATGCTCATTTGCTGGGAAATCACGCAAAAACCCGGTTACGTGTTCATGTATCTTTGGAAAACGTTCCTCCCATCCTAACGGCATTATGATTTGGGCGTTGACGCTTGCCGAATTTGTTATAATGCGGCTTTCCTTGTTGGCACCTTGGTAAAATGGTTCGGAAATCGCTTTTATCTTTTTACGTATCAACTTTTCAAACCCGGCACCGCCGTTGTTACTTTCAATCCATGCTTTTTGCGTTCCACAACGGTTTATCATTTCCGGGACGGTAACGGCTGTTACTTCTGTATTTTCCTGCGTAAATACCATGTCAGTAATTAGCGCATACAAAATCGGTTCAAACCGTTTCTTTTGTTCGTTCCATGCCTCATTACCGGATTTGTAAACGTCATAACACGCCGAAAATGTAAAGTCGTCGCCCTCGTCTGCCACGTCTGTATAATTACCACTACGCATGAACGTTCCCCATTCTGATTTGTCAACGTACGTTCTGAACGGGTTCCGGTACAATCTACCCTCTGCGCTTCCGGGGTTTCCTTGGTCTAAACATTGAAATTGTATTGGGTCTAACGCTCTTTCACGCTCCAATTTTTCCCGGCTGTGCATACTCTCCCATAAAGCCGCCCCCGGTTCCCTTGGGTCAATCTCGTTTGGTTCCCCGGTTTTCAACGCTTCAAAGTTTATGCGAACCCATGCACCATTCGGAATATTTTTAATGCTGTCCCAACTTTTAATATCAATAATATTTTCGCCTCCCTTTTCAATCTTACCAATCAAATCTTCCTCATGCCATCGGGTAAATACAATCAGTTCTTGCGATTTATTGTGCAAACGCTTTTTTACAACGGTCGTGTACCATTTCCACGCCGCATTGCGTACAATCGGGCTGTTACCCTCTGAATAATCTTTGTAAACGTCGTCCATAATCATAACGTCAACGGTCTTTGACGTCAACGCACCGCCACGACCTACAACACGCAACGAACCCTTATGCCCAACCATTTCTATAACGTCAGAATTTCGTAAATACGTGTTTGCCATCGTTACCACATTTGAACCATTCAAAAAGGTTTTCGGAAATATTTCCCGATATTTTGGGGTGTCAATTATTCTTTGTACGTCCCGGTTAAAATCCCTTGCAATTGTGGCGGCATACGAACCAATACAAATTTTTGTGTCCGGGTTCAATCCTAACATAAAAGCGGGTAATTTTCGGCTTGAACCCTCCGATTTTCCGTGCTGGGGCGGCATTTGCACAATCATTTTTTTTATTTCCCCGTGGGCGAACTTATCCAATAGCGTATAATAAACGACGTGGAACGGTTCCAAAGCCAAATCCGGTTGCATGTACCGGGCAAAGTTTATCAGCCTATGGCGTGCCGCCGCTTTTACTATCTCGCCGGGGTTGTTTTTCAATGCTGCATACATTTTAAGCAATTGTTCTTTATCCATTTTGTTTAATTCTTAAAAATAAACCATATATTTTTGTCTTACCCCCGTATTTTTTCTGACTTAAAAACCGGAAATCTTAAAAAACAACCAATTTATTGTTTCATTTTCCATTTGTCGCACGCTTTTTCCGAACGTATTATACTGCGATTTTCGACAAACGGGCATTTTAAACAAATTGGGTTCCCGTCCATATCCAAATTTGAATGGTCGTAATAATATTTACCCCAACCACAATTCCCGCACGTGTGTACGGGTTTCGGTTCATCTTTTTTCTTGATATTATTCTTTGTTGTTCGTACCATCGTCAATTACTCCTTTTTCTGCTAATTGTTTTTTATATTCTGCTGTTTGCAATTTATCGGCGACCGCAAACAATAGGTCGTCCGGGATTGCTGATACATCGTATTTCGGTGCATCGCCATTTATGCTCTCTTTTATTCCCGGAATCTCAATTTTAATTGGCGCATCAAATCCCAACATCTTTGCCCGGCGTTGTTGTACGTTCAAAAGCAAATCCAAAAACCGGGGGTTTCCGGCGGACGTTTCCGTTGTGGTTTCCTCATACCCGTAATATTCCGGGTTGTCGCCATCCTCCAACACTTTACGGGGCTTTGCGTTCTGTCTGTTTTTCTCTCGCAATTTCCCGGTCTTGGAACGTTCCCACGCCTCCCACAATTCAACCTCCATTTTATCCAACTTTCGCAATTCCTGCGTAACGTAATCGTCTATATTATCCATACGCTCACGTTTCCACTCAATAAGCAATTGTTGCATATCCCAATAAACCATCTGTTTACTGATTGTGTAACCGACCCCACGCCGGGCGTTTTCTTCATTCAGTCTTTCGGAAATCTCTTTGTACGTGTAACCACGCAAAAACAGATTTGAGCAAAACGACAAATCAAATTCCCTTTGGTCTTTCGTCCTTTTGCACATTTTCGGGCGTCCGCCCCTTTGTCTTTTACTTGCTTCCATTTTCCAACCTTTTTATAACGAAAAAGTCTTTCGCTTTGCTTTCCTCTCAAACGTCGCTTTCCCTTTTGCTTGTTATTTTCGGGGAATTTTCGTTTTAAGCGGGTTTTGTTTGTTACTTGATACTTTTATTGTCTTTTGTATTTTCGTCGCCCTACGGGGCTAATTTTGGCTTTCTTTCATTCCGGTACCTAAACGGCAACGCCCCGGTTATAATTCCGGGGCGTTTATTATGCCTTTTCTACATTATTTCTATACCATGAAAAGGTTTTAAAGCATATTTTTGACGGGGTGACGTCTTTCTTTTCCTTTCGTATGGTATATTCAAACTTTCCGTCATTGTCAACTCTTATTTCTTCAATTGTGCCAATATTTTCATCTTGTTTCACTCTATCCCCAATTTTAAACGGACAATTTTCTTTTATGTAGCTTTCATCCGCTTTGGCTTTTTCCTTTTCGTTGTACTCCAAAGCCTTTTGTCTTATATGGTTCAATTCTTGAACTCTCTTTACGTATGTTTCTTTATCCATGACTTTATTATTTTTCTGTTGGTAAATCCACGGTTAACAATACGGGTTGCAATGGTTGGTTAAACGTCAGCATTGACAAATGTATTGTTCCGGTTTCTTTTATTCTCTCCAATTCTTCCGGGGATAACTGCCATTTGGTAATTATAAGCCCCTGCGGGTCATTAGGGATTTTCATTGCAGGTAACGGCATGTATTCCGGTTGGTCTTTTGCAAATACTACATTCACGCCGGGAAATTCAACGGGTTTCATTGCCTTGCTCCTTTCTTGGTTTCTTTCTAAACTTACGTTTCTTTTCCGGTATCTCAATACGGTGTATCTCAACACGTGCGCCAAAAGCCTTTGCCAACTTTCCGGCAACTTCTTTTACTTCTTCCGGTATATCATTTTGAGGCTTTCCCGACGCATCGGCGTTTATCTGTTTTAGCAATCCGGCGATTGCTGTTTTTTCCTCTTTGTCCGTTGTCGTCTTGAAACGCTGAATCAGATTTGCAATTGGTTGCGTTCTCATAAAGTCAGCACATTTAAAACGGTCTTTGCAAATATTGCAATCATCCGGGTAATTGTGTTTTGCATCCTGCGAACTCTTTTCGTCTGCCTTTCTGAATTCGTGCCATTCGTCACGGCGGGCGATTGCTTCCGAAAATACCGCCATTGCATCAATACAAACTTGTGCCAAAATAAAATCCGGGGTATCTCTCATTTCCTTTTCTAAACCGTGCTTATTAATAAGTTCGGTTAGTTCTTGTTTAAAATCTTTTTTCATACGCTTAAACTTCTATATGTTCAATTTGTGGTAACTTCTTTATGTATTCCAACATCGCCGTTTTGCTTTCCTCGGTTTCGTCGGTTCTGTTTATTACCAACTGAATAACTTCCAAAAGATAATCGCTATCAATACACGCATTATCAACGTCGGTAATATTATACAATGGTTCCGTTATTTCCTTGACGGCTTTAAATGCTTCTTTTGTCAACTTTGCGGCTTTTTTGAATCTCATTTTTTCGCCCTTTTCAAAGCATTTGCCTAAATGGTTTAATTTATCATCAGCGTAAAAAACGCATGTATGTGCCATGTCCGCCAAAAGATACGCCGTATTTGTAAGGAACAACGCTTTTTTTCTTAATTCTTCTTTTTCTTCGTTTGTCATAGTCTTTTGTTAAAACGGTTCTAAAAATGTTTGTATTGTTCGGCGGTTTCCTGCTGCATATTACCGCAAACCGGGCTTTCCGGTTTGTTGTGTGGGTGTTTGCGCATAAATTCCGGGTTTTTCTCACGTCCTGCAATTTTAGTATATGCCATTTCCTGCAATTCCTTTTGGCTATACCCTAATAATGCCGCAATATGGAATAAAACAACGTTTACATCCGCCAATTCGTCGATAATATCATGCGTTCCGGGATTAATTTCGTTTATTTCTCTTTGCGTTTTTTCCCTGCTTAAATATCTTTCAAACGCTTCAAACAATTCGTTGTATTCCTCGGCTAATTTTCCCAATCTCTTTTCTATGTTCCTGCCGAAAAGTTTATTCATCTTTTCAAACAATCGCTTTTCGTCAAAGTTCAATCCGGCGGTATTGGCGTCTTTTTCTTCAAAATTAGCCATAAACGTTTGCATATCCATTTTGCCAAATTTTCCGTCCGGTGCCAATACAATAAAATTTCCCTCCGGTACGTCCAACATTACGCCGTTTTCGGTCGGGAATGAATAAACCGCCAAACCGCCGGGCGTTCTCGGAATCTGCATTGTTCCGCCTCCGGTAAAAATCTGCAATTTTTTCCAATTATCACGCTTTACGGGTAATGCACGAACTTCTAACAATCGGCGACAATAAATATCCCCGGCGGTTTCGTCCGGCATACCTAAATTTGTGCGCAACTCATTTGGCAAATTTTCCGCACCTTTTTCGTATTCAACAAAGAATATTGCACCACGCAAAAGGTTTTGTTCTTTAATCAACCTTACGTCTTTTATTCTTTTCCAGTATCTGCTTTGAACTGCATATATTGTGGCTTCAATTATTCTTTCCTCTTTGTCCGGGGCGTACATTTTAAGTTTAAAGTAATTTTCTTTCTCTGTAACTTCCGGTTCTGTTCCCGTTACATCTTCAATCATCAAAAACGTTTCCTCATCAAACGGAATAAATCTTTTCTTTTCCATCGCTTTTTTTCTGTTATGTTATATAATTTTCTGAAATATATTACTTTGTTATCGCTACGGCTTGTTCTGTGGCATTTAAGCCCAACCGCCGGGCAATCGTCTTTATGGATAACGCAACACGCGCATCTACTCAAACATACATATTTGCCAACATTTTCAATCAGTTTATCAGACGGTTTAACCCATCTTTCCGCAATTATTACCATACCCCGGTAAACTGCAAGTTCGCCGGGGTTGTATTCACGTCCGGGTTCAAACGGTTGTGATTTCTTTATTCTCATTTTCTATCGAACTAACCAACAAATCCAAATTTTCCTCTGTTCCGGAAATTGAAATTCTTGCTTTCCCTGCTCCCATTACCGCCAATTCCGTAATTGTGCAATCATATTTGCCTGCGGATTTTTGAAACTTTGCCGCCTCATTTAATGGCAATATTTTTGTTATCTCTTTCATTGCTCACGTTTTTAGTATTTTACATTACAAAGTTAATAATTTCTTTTGGTTTTTATCCATATCAGCCGGAAACCAACGGAAAAACAAAGCAATTTAATTTCAATATCTAAATAAACGTCATGTCCTTTTACGCCCTCAACCATAACTCCGGGCGTCAAATAAAATTGCTTATACTTCCACAAACTTTGCAGATACAAATAAAACCCGATACGTCCAATATGGAATCCGATTGTTTTCATTTCTCTATCTGTTTTTTTATCTGTTCCCAACTCTTTTTGTCAATTACCATTTTCCGGGGGTATTGTATTATTTCGCCCTTGGTATATACAAGATTATAGATACCCAATTGCCCCTTAATTGGCATTTCAACAACACGTCTTGGGTTGCGCATCATCCATCCGAAACCCTTTGTTATTTTTGCCCTCTTTTCCTTTGGAATCCGGGTGTTTTCCCAATCCTCCGGCGTAAACTCTTTTATCGGCTTCACGTCGTACAACTCAACCAATCCCAAAGTAACGCCGCTTTCCATTCCGGGATAAACCGGTTTTGCCGACGAACAAATAAGAACGTCGCCACGGTATGACGTTTTTTTGCTTCTAACTTCAATTGATTTTCGCCCGTAAACAACGCCGTTTTCGTCTTTGTATGCCGCCGTTACCAAATCATTTGCGTATGGCTGTTTGACGGTCAACGCACGCCAACGGTCGTGTTTTTCGGGGTCATATTCTTTGCTATTAAACTGCATAACTTTATTTTTTATCTTTCCCGGCGGGTTCCTTGTAATGGGCAAAACCAATTGGTCGTATCGGTTCCGGCTCCGGAACGGCTGCGTCCTCCTTATTGTATTCAAAAGAAACAATAACCGTTCGCCCCTTTGTCCGTGTCCCAATCAGCCGGGAACCCTCCGGGATTTGAATTTTAATTTCGTTCCTCATTCTCAAAATGGCAAATCATCTTTGTCTTGGTCGGGAATTGGCGGCGGCGGTGTTGGTGCGCCTCCCTGCTGCGTTGTTTGTCCGTCTTTCTTTGGCGACAACATCTCCATATTAAACCCGTAAACTTCTGTAATGTATCTTTTGACGCCGTTATTGTCCTCATAACTTCGGGTTCTTATTTTCCCCTCAATATAAAGTTTATCGCCCTTTTTTACATACTCTTTTGCAACCTTTGCCAATCCATTTTGCAAAACAATATTGTGCCATTCGGTGCGCTCCGGTACTTCTGTACCATTTGCCGTTTTAAATGCTCTGTCATTTGTCGCCAACGTGAATTGCGCAACCGAACCGCCGTTGTCGAAATCTTTATACTCCGGGTCTTTTCCGACGTTACCCATTAAAATAACTTTGTTTACACTCATAGAAATATAGCTTTAAAAATCCAACTTCCAATACTCCATAACGTCCAAATGTATGACGCAACCGTTAACGCCACGAACGTATAAAATACAATTTTATATCCGGTTTGTTTTTTGATTTTCATCTACTTAAATTTTACGCCATCCAACAAATATTCTTTTTTCATATCCGACCATCCGGCGGCATGATTTATCGCTTTCCGGTCGTCGTCGTAAACAAATCCAACTATCCAACCGCCGACGTTTGATTGTTTTATTAGTCTTACCAATTTACCGACGAAAAAAGAACGGTATCGGTAATATGCTGAATTTTCACTAACAAACAAAACCCGTCTTTCTGCATTTATTTCGGGCGGATTTTCGATTTGCGGGCGTTTCTCCCTTTCCGGGTACCTTTGTACCCTTTTAAAATCATTTTGGATTGAACGGCGGGAAATTGCCCCGTAATCGGGTGTTCTTTTTTTCGTCCTCATATTTTCAAACTTCTGTATTCGTTTTTAAGCAATTCAATAATCCGGACGTTGCCCGGATATATTCGCATTTTCTCACGGTCGCCATTCTCCCAACGGTTGTGCATTTCAAAGCAAAGTATATTAATATTCCTTGGGTCATGCGCCATTTCCGGATATGCCCCACGGGTTAATATATGGGAACAATACGTTGCCGAAAAATTGTGCAAAGGTCGCAACGTTTCCTCGCATCTGTGCGGCTTATGTTCCCAAACCCACCGGAAAAACCGTTGGTTGGCAACGGGAATGTCGCCACGTCCTAAAACGCAATTCCCGAACAATTCCCGTTGTAACTCAACACGCAACCGTATATCTAACCGAAAATTACGAATATCCAATAACGGTTCGTAACCACGTGCAACGCAATATTCATATTCGCAACGCTCGGTCAACAATATTGGCTCCATTACATATTGTCTGTATCGTCCGCCGGGTCTGCCATTTCCGGTAACATATCATTTTCATTTTCGTTGTCTGCATCATTTACGTAAACTAACGGGTTTGGTTCCCCATCAGCCCCGAACAAATCCATTTGCGCCTTTTTGCCCTCAAACAGAAATTCGTAAACCTCGTTTTCAATATCGCAAACAATGTTTTCCAACTCTTCCTCAAAACCGAACGTTTCAACGTTATATTTCATTCGTGGGGTATTGATTGCTGTTTTCTGATTGTTTGATATGGTAAACAATCCGGTTAAAACGACGCCTACGTTATCATCTTGCCCGGACAAAGAAACGCCCCTAACCTCTATATTGTCCAAACATTCTTCCGCAAATTCGGCTGCAATATCTGTTTGTTTCTTTGTTGCTTTAAACTCCGGCGTTGCCATCATGGTTTTAAATGACGTTATGTTGAATACACGTCCCATAATCGGGCGCAAATCATTAAACAAATGACGCAAATCCGGGTGTATGTCTTTTGCACTCAATACATGGTATTTGTTCGTGTAACTCTCATTTCCGACAACTTCCGTTACTTCATAATGTACGTCTAACCCGCCATCTTTCAATAACTTTACTTTCGATAATGAAAACTTTTCCTTTGTAGGAATCGGCATAACATTTTGTTTTTTTTCGCTCATAATTTTTAATCTTTATTGTTTCCCGGTTCCTCCGGGTAGGTTTCTTCTTGGAAATACTCGCACGGTTCATCATCAGCACAACGACCGGACAAACAACATACCGGATAATCCACGCAATCAATGCACATTTTTTTTTCGTTCATAATTTAAAAGTCTGTTTCATTTAACAATTTTGCAACCTTGTTTTCCGGCTCTGCATCCGGTGCAAATATCGGTTTCGGGTCGTGAACTAAAACTTCCCTTTTTACCTTTTTGGTCTTTGCGGGTTCCGGTTCCGGGTTAAACTTCAATTGTTCCGCCGGATATTCTTTTGGTTTCAGTTCTATAATACCATTTTCCACCAAAACCGGAATACAACGTTTGCAGGCTTTCACGTCCTCCAACGCATCATGCGCCGGGAATGTTTCGCCGGGGAAACATTTATTATAAAGTTCTTCCAACGTCGGGAATTTTCCGGGGCGTCCATTTGCAAACATTGCGCCGACAAATTTAATTGTTTTCATCATGGTATCAATTCGTTTTCCCTTAAACAATGCGTCCTCGGCTTTTTCGTCGTAATACTCACGCCCCATAATTCGCAATATCATTGCTTTTACAATTGACGTATCAAAGTAAATGTTGTGTCCTACCAACAAACGGGTTTTTTCGCAATCCTCCAAAAATTCGCCTATAATATCAGCAAATGGGACGCCCTCGACGTTTGCTCTCTCTGCTGTAATTCCGTGAATTTCTGTTGACGCTTCCGGTATTTCCCATCCCTCCGGCTTAATAATGTAGGAACGTTCCTTTTCGTTTACCGCCCATGCCAATTGCACAATATTTGGAAATTCCGCAAAATCAACGTCCCATTTTGCGCCCTTTGGGGGCAACCCGGTTGTTTCACAATCGAACGTCAAAACATCTTTCATAATGTCGTTTATCTCATTTCCTTTGCTGTCTTTCAATGTTACTTTTTTCATAATAAAAAATCTTTTTTGCCCGTCTTTATTGGGCGTTTGTTCAACATAATTTGCCCGTGTAATCCACACGCAACCGCATTTCAAACATTTAACCCGGCTATATCCGTGCGGCGTATATTGGTACCGGATAACCCGCCAATCTTTCAACGGGTAACATTTACGGGGTTGGTTACACTTACAAAACATAATTAAAAACTTTTTGGGTCGTCAATAAATATACTGTATTCCTCGGCGGCAATCTGTTTTAAATGCTCAATGTGTTCTATCAATTCCGCATTGCTCAACTCTGATATTTTACGCAACCGGGGTTCATATTCCCCGGTTTCAATATTCGGTATTTGCTCATACATTACCGGGGACAACTCACGCAATCGGCGTTCGGTTTGTTCATCTGTCAGACGTTCGCCCGCCTCCCAAATTCCGGTTCTAAACGTTGGTACAACGTAATTGAAATAATACCCTTTCAATGCCTCCGACGAACCGGGGGACGCAACGGTAAAACGGGCGATTATGCGGCTACCTTTGTGCATTGCAAAGAATTGATTTAATTCGCCCATATACATTTGCAAACCGCCGTTGTTGTTAATCATCCCCGTTGCTGTTATCTCTCTTTTTTTCATTATCCAAACATTTAACAAACAATTCTGTACTATTGTCTTTCTTTTCTTGGTCAACCAATTGTTTCATTGTAATATTAAACGCTTCGCCGCCAACTTCCAATATAAACTTTCTTTCGCTGCTTGAATATCCCTGCAACTTCTTATCCATTGCATTTGCATACAATACCGTCATTTGTCCCGGTTCAAAAACTCCTCGTTCCTGCAAACGGCCTATCGGGTGCCGCTTCAATGGTGCGTCCGCCATCATTCCGGCTTTTCTGCGGGTGTTTTCCAAATCGGAAATAACCACTTTCAGATTATTATAAAAAGCGGGTGTTTTCAACACGCCCGCAATTGTCATTTCTTTAACTTCCATATTGTTTTGTTTAAGGGACGCCGGGGAACCGACGCCCCGGTTAATTACTCGCTTTCTGTGTATTCCTCAATAATCAAATCGTCCTGCCCTCTTTTAACTTCTTCAATGAATCCTTGGAACCCGTTTTTCTTGGCAATATCAATAATTGCTTGCAATCTCTTTTCGCCCAAACTTTCGCCCCTCGCAATGCGGAATACTTTCACGGTTGGGTTACTTGCTATAATCAGTTTTGCGGCAACCTCCATTATCTGCGAATCTGAAACCTTTCCGGCGACAAATGGGACGTCATTTAATACTAACCCATCATCACTAAACGAAAGCCCGGAAATCGGTAATTTCGCCAACGAAATAAGTTTTTCACGCTCGGCGGATAATTCCGCAATTTCTGAATCCATCTTTTCCGCTTCTGCTTTTTTGTCGTCTGCTTGTTTTTTCTTTGAAAGATAATCGGCAACCTTTGCAGCCTTTTTGTTGTGTTCCTCGGCTTCTTTCAATTGTTTTTCTGTATCGAAATTATTCGGGTTCAAAGCCTCATAATCTGTTAACCATTTTTCGGCACTTGCTATTTTTCCCTCATAATCTTTCTTTTCTTCTTCAACGACCGAAACGGTTTGTTTATACGTCTTTTCGGCTTCTTCCATTGCTTTCTTTGCCGCCTCAATTGCTTTATTGTATGAATCTTTGGCGGCTGCCAAACGTACCGGAATCTCTGCCAATCTCCCCTTTCTTTCTTCCATACGTAAACGCACGCCCTTTGCTTTCTCAACCAACTTTGCGTTTTCCTGCTGTTCTTTCATCAGTTCCGTAATGTCCTTTGGTTTGGCATACGTTTTCAAATCCTGCGTTGTCAATCCCTGCCCGGCTGCATCTGATATTGATTTGTAGGTTTTCAAATCTCGGTTTACTCCGGTACGTTCTGTTTTAAGCCCGGCAACGGTTGTATCAATTTCGGCAATCCTTGTTCTTACTTCTTCCGGCAACAAAGACTTTACAACCTCAATTTGCTTTCTGCGTCCCTCGGCGGTTTCCGACCAACGGGAAAATTCCACGGCGTCAAAATCAGTATAACCGAAAATCTTTTGCAACATAGAAACGTTATCGCTTTTCATTCCGGTTGTCTTTGATTTAATTGATAACGTGCCACGTGGGTTTGCTTTTGTGAATTTCAATTCAACCTCGTATTCCTCTCCGTCGTCGCCGACAATCATTTTTGCAAAACCTTTGCTTTCTCCGTTCTTCAATACGGCGTCACGGTTCCCGGTCAACAAAGCCCCAATTGCTTTTAATACGGTTGATTTTCCCAACTCATTATCCCCGGTAATGAAATAAACGTTACCGTCAAAATCTGCGTTAAACTCTTTAATTACTTGGAAATTTACCAATTCTAATTTCTTTACTATCATAATGCTCTCGGTTTGTGCCGGGGTTTCCCCCAGCGGTTAATATTATTTTTTTGTTTCTCTCATTCTTTGGTATATCATTGTTTGCACCTTAACAAATGCGTCCCGGCTTTCTTTCGCTTCCTCAACCGTGCAATCAGCAATGAAATTTTCCAAACGCTTGTATAATTCGTTCAACTCTTTGTCGCTCATTGCGTGCCGGGTTGCTCCTACTTCATCAATAAACTTTCCCATCAGAAACCCGGTTTTAATTTCAATTGTTTCAAAACTTCTTTCAACTCTGAATCTGTGTAATTTTGCGCAATCTCTTTTGATACGCAATTGTGGTTCATAGCAATTGTTATTGCTCTTTCTCTGCTAATCTTAATTTGCTTTCTTTTAATCATAGCTTTATATTTTATCCGGGAACCCGCCCGGTCGGTTCGTTGTATCTCAACGGCACAAAGGTACGTATATTTTTTTAATTGCCAAATATATTTCTTTTTATTTTTCAGCAAAACGAATAAACCCGGAACGCCTACACATTCCGGGTCAATCTCAAAATATCCTCAATTGTTTATCAAATAACTTTGCAATAACTGCATCAACTTCGCTTTCCAATTTCTTGCAGGTCGCTAATATTTCCGGGCGACGTTGCGCAAAATATCTGCGTTGATTATGACGCAATTGTTTTGTTAATTCAATAAAATAATCAAAGGCATATTCCCATTCATAACCGTATGCAATTGAAACTTTATGTTGGCAACATCTTGTTATTAAAGAATGGTCGTAACCATATTTTTTACATGCTTCATCAATACTTTCAAAATAACCTATCAATTCCCCGTTCTTAAACTGAAACAAAGGTTTTGAATGTAAACAACATTTGCCACGTTTCCCATAAAAAGGACAATTTTCTCCACTTTTAGATAATCCAATACGTTCTTTTGTTATTGGGTTATTATTATTTTCTTTTATAGTAACCCATCTTAAATTATCAACAGAATTATTTTTTCTATTTCCGTCTATATGGTCAACGCATGGTTTACCGTCCGGGTTTGGAATAAATGCCATTGCAACAAGTCTATGAACTAAACATGTGGTTACTTTCCCTCCAATACATAAATGAATGTGTTTATAACCGTATGTGTTTGTTTGCTGTTTCATCAACTTTCCATTTCTAAACACATTTCCGTTTCTATCAATTTCATATTCTTTAAAATCCGGAATACTTATTTTTTCCGGATTTTCGATTTGCGGGGCTTTTTCTTCTTCCATGTATATTTTATCCATTTTGAAATTAAAATCGCTCTACGTGGCTAAAACAAACGTTCGTGCATGTTGCTTGGTAAATTCTGACGCACCCAACCGGGGTTGTTGCGCAAAATGTATCGTCCAAAGTGCATTATCAACGTGGCGTCGGCGTTCCACAATGTCGGTTTCAATTCCGGGTACAAATTCCCGGCAACCTCTTTGTATCTGCGTTTTCGCTCGTTCTTTTCTTCTTTTTTTCGTGTCGTCTTTGCTCGCAACTTCAATTCGTTTTGCCATTTCATAGGGTGTACCATAACAAACGGAATGTCGCAAACTGAAATGATTGCTTTCAATTGCTCAAAGTTTGCCATCATCTTTTGTATTCGGTACAATTTACCCATATTTACGCCATCGGCACCCGGCGTTACATCATCCGGGCGCACGCTCAATTTTTCCAAAAAGACAATTGGCGAACAAATGGTTTTCAGATATTCCAAATAATTACGCAAATCTGTTAAATCCTTTGGCATTTGTATTGCCTTGATATTTTGATTTGGTCGCCATGTTACAATACCGCCATTGCTTCCCGGGTCAATTCCCACTACTGCTGAAATTCTTATATTTTTTTCCATATATAACCTCCCGCTTTCTTTGATATCCCTTTTATATTATTTGAAATAGATGTTATAATTTTCATAATTAAAATAGAACTTGCTGTCTTTGAAACTCAATTAATCTTTTCTTTGCTTGTTCATAATAAACCGGGTCTTTTTCAATTATAGTTAAATCAAAGCCCAATTTATGTGCGGCTATTGCATGGCTCATACTTCCGCCGTGCGTGTCCAATATCCTTTGACCGGGTTCTGCAAAATTTTGTAATAGCCATTCATATAATATTATTGGTTTTTGTGTGGGGTGTATCTTTTTTTCTTTGACTGAACTTTTACCTTGTAAATTTCCATAAAATCTATAATCAAAACATTTTGCAGGGCAATTAAAATTAGTCCACGCAAACTCACCATCTGAAAAGTTAGGAACCGGATTTTGTTTATACCAAAATATAAAACATTGGCATGGAGGCAATTTATAATAATTTCCACCCCATATTATACATTTATTAGAAATTCTGAAAAGTTCGTCAAAATAAATATCATTTGGTATATCATTATCCCAATTCTTTTTTTCATGCTTTGACCTTGCAGGTTTTGCAGCGTAATCAATTCCGTATGGCGGGTCAACAATTGCCAAATCAAAAGATTTATCACTTTGGGATTGCATAAACTCCATGCAATCCCCGTTTATTAATGTTATGTTTCCACATTTTTCAATTTTCATCTTTATATCCTCCCGCTTTTGTAAAATAACCTATTACGCCAATTATAAAGCAAACAATAAATAGTTCCATGATTATTGTTTAAATAAGTTCTTAAATATAAAATATAGCACATTCACAACAATAGAATTTCCTGCCATTTTATATTGCTGTGTTTTACTTATTCCGGAATTTTGGATTTTATTTATATTTTCATCAGAAACATCCATTAAACGAAAACATTCTTTTTCAGTCAGTTTTCTAATACGAAAATATTTATTATTAATAGGTTCATACAATAAATCTTTTAATTTTTTATCAGACTGAAAAGGTTTAGGGAAATCAAACCACGCATCCCCCAATATACTAACCATAAATACACGTTCTCTATTTTGAGGAACTCCAAAATTTTTTGAATTTAGTATTTGAGTAAAATTAGTATATCCCATTTCCGTTAAAAAAGAGTGCCATTTATGCAAATATGGCAAAAACTTTTTCTGTGTTAATGCTTTTACATTTTCCATTAATAGATATTTTGGGCGTTTTAATTCAATAGCCTTTTTACATTCCCATAAAAGCCCGCTTCTTGTTCCGCTTCCCTCTTCCAATCCTTTTTGTTGCCCTGCGCTTGATATGTCAGTACATGGGAAAGAATATGTAAACAAGTCAAAATCGGGAACATTTTCCCAATCTATTTTTGATATATCGCCAAAATTTCTATCCTTATATTGTGGATAAATTGCATTATGTGCCATTATCGCATATTTATCTATTTCCGATCATCCTACCAATTCATAATTAATTTTCATTCTATCTAATGCCATACATTGACTATCATAACCGCTAAATGCTGTAAATACTTTTAATGTCATATCCAAAACTTCATGTAGTTATCAACTTGCATTTCCTCGGCAATCATCCGGTCAAATGCTTTTATAATCTCTTTTTTCCGGGCAACCTCAAACGCCGTAAAATCAATTTCCGGGCTTTCGGTTCCTTTTCGGCGAACTTGAAACGCTGTATATTGGTTTATCATTCCACGGGCTACACGCTGCATATACCGGGCAAACGCTTCTTTGCGGTCGTCCTCTTTAACTTGTACATCATCAGCTAACCCGCATTTTTGCAACCATTCATACAAAAACATATCATCAGTTAGCCCCAATATTAATTTCCCGGTGTATTTGTAGCAAAGGAAAATATAACGGTTCCGCCATTGTCTTTGTATCTCAAATCTCCGGATTTGCTCTGGCGAAATTTCATTGTTTTTTTCCGGTATAGCTTTGTATGCTTTGTCAATTGCATCTGTCTGCTTTTGCTTGTATGCTTTCAGAATCTTTGAAAGATAATCCGCATTGAATTGCTGATAATGATTTTTATCCGGGTTCCCGTGTTTATCTTTCGGCAAAAATTCGTCTAATTCCCCGGTCGTCGCCAACTCAAAAGCTATCTTAATATCCGCCAACGTCATATCAGAGTGATAACGTTTCAGAATATCCAACAACCGGGATTGTATATAATTCCAATCATTTTCATTCTGTGGTATTATATAACCAACGTCCATTGCTATACGCTTAAACAACAACGAAAGATTTTCAACTAATTTTGCATCGTCAATTTCCGCAATTGGTGTTTTTGTTGACGCTGCGAAAACATATTTTTCAACTGGGTTTAATGCTTTGGCAACCTCCGGCAATTGCATCATTCTACGGCGTACTTCAATGGCTTTTGTTCCGGGCTTGGTATTATATATTTCTAAAGCCGTATTTTCTTTTTTTTCAATAGCTCCCATATCAATCAAAATCATTGTTTAAATACTTCATCATATCCGCAATTTCTTTGCTGCTTTGCTGCTCTGTCTTTACGGAACGTTTCATTTTTTCCCATTTTTCGTATTTTTCGGGGGTTGAATCATATTCTAACGCCGCCCAACCTTTTGAAATGCTTTCTTTTATCAGAATCAGCGCAAATCCTTCCGGGTATTTACTCAAACCATTTAAGTTTGCTTGTATCGCTGAAAAACTCTTTTGCGACGTTCTCCATTTCGGTTGACACATCAAAATATAAAAGTTCCGTTTAAATTCATCGCTATCAAATGGGAATACAAGTTTTGCAAAGTAATTATCAACTTTATCAATTACTTGTTTTCTGACGTCCAACAATTCCGGGGTAAACCCATAAACAATACTTGCTTTAACTGTTTTTTCTTCGTTTGAAAAATTGTCTTGTGAAAATCCGTTTGGATTTTCTTTTGAGGCTTTAGCCTCTTTCTTTATAGTATTATTAATATTATTATTATTAATATTATAGTCTTGTAGTCCGTTTTCGGACTGATTAAAGTCCGTTTTCGGACTGTTGTTTAGTCCGTTTTCGGACTGCTGTATATTAATATTATAGTCTTGTAGTCCGTTTTCGGACTGATTAAAGTCCGTTTCGCTTCTGTTCCATGTTTTACATTTTTCTGTAAATCTTAGATACTTTGTTTTCCCAAAAGAACTCAACTCAATAAATCCTCTGTCTGCAAGTTCTTTAATGTTTTTGTAAACTCTTTTAGGGATTGAAAAAAGCAACGGAAAATCATCTACCATTTTTGTTTCCGAATATTGATACCAAACAATGCCATCAACCGTAATTGTATTAGTCCACGTTGGCAATGTCATACACGCTGCAAGCGTTGTTGTTTGAACAATAGTCAGTTTATTTGCAACAGCGAATCTTTGGTCAATCAAAATATTGTAAGTCATAATTAAAAAAGAAAAGCCCCAATTAGAGCCGTTACACATCTAAAAGGGGCTTTGTAGCTAATTAGCAAATATCTTTTAATCGGTAACGGTCGATTGTTTTACGCCACAAATATAATACTTTTTTTTTATTCCAACAACTGTACGGGCTTAAATGCTTCTTTTACCGCAAACAAATTTTCCTCACTTTCGTTTGGAACAATCGTAACAACCGGATAACGGGAACGGTCGCC
>ERZ1673701.550-NODE-550-length-42096-cov-15.858448_pt1 | contig 42096 bp, 39 predicted proteins | sample MGYA00580231_ERZ1673701 | MGnify/ENA primary metagenome ERZ1673701 (study PRJEB41218, sample SAMN15661798) | gut metagenome | host: Homo sapiens | place: Canada: London | collected 2015-08-20/2019-03-30 | study: EMG produced TPA metagenomics assembly of...
AATTAGTTGCCTATGATATAACAGTGGCGAAGAATGCAATAATATGGACAACTCCGTGCAAGGAAAGTTTACAGTTGGTTGCTTGATATGGGCGGTGAATTATGGTAAGATGGAAGTACGATAGGAGAGTTTACGCTCTTGTTGAATCTACTGCGAGGAAGTGAATGCCGATGGAAAAACAAGGCACGGTGGAAAATCAGCTTGCCCACACGATAGATCAGACAGAGTATGATTCGAGGTATGACAGAACAGCGAAAAAGCTGTTGGCAAACAAACAGATTCTGGCACAGATCATGAAAGGCTGTGTGAATGAATACAGCGATTGCACCGTAGATGATATTGTTGAGAAATACATCGAGGGAACCCCGGAGGTTGGCTCTGTTGGTGTTCATGTCGATGATACGAACAGACCCAAAAAGTCAATAGATGTAATCAAGGGTAGTAACAACGAGGACTCTACGCTGACCGAGGGAACATTGTTCTACGATGTTCGCTTTGACGCAATCGCACCGAAATCTGCGGACAGTGCAGAACAGGAAGAAGTCATTCGTCTGATTATCAATGTGGAAGCACAGACAAAATTCAAGCCGGGATACCCATTGACGAAACGGGCAATCTATTATTGTAGCAGAATGATTTCTGTACAGCACGGCCCGATTTTTACAAAATCTGAATATGGGAAGATTCGCAAGGTCTACTCCATCTGGATTTGTACTCAGCCGTCAGATGGTTTTGAGAACACGCTTACCCGGTACTCCATCAAACCCGAACAGTTAATTGGAGAAGCGCAGGAAGAAACCGAAAACTACGATTTGATGAGTGTCGTAATGATTTGTTTAGGCAAGCCAGGGACGGAGAATCATAAGGGAATCCTGAAATTTATGGAAGTGCTGTTATCTTCCACAAGATCAGGTTCGGAGAAAAAGAAGATTCTGGAAGAAGAGTTTGGCGTTGCAATGAGCGAAGAACTGGAAAGAGAGGTGCTTGAAGTGTGCAATCTTAGTCAAGGCGTAAGAGCCGAAGGTCGTGAAGAAGGCCGTCAGGAAGGCAGAATCGAAGGCATCGGAATTGGCGAGATTCGGATGCTGGTTCAGCTTGTTCGAGAGGGTGATTTACCGCTGGAGCGTGCTGCGGCAAAAGCGAAAATGACAGTTGAGCAGTTTAAGGAAACAATGGAGAACACCCCATTACAGGCAGTGTGAAAACAAAATAGCATAAGATAACGGATAGCCCTACAAGGCTCTGATGATTCAAAGAATTGTCAGAAAAGCCTTGTGGGGCTTATTTTTTTGCTTTTTTTGAGAATTTTTTTGTCCCTATCTTGACATCAGGGGGCTACGTTGGACTTTCCATTGCAACGCTGCTGAGTCAGCACCATAAGGTGACTGCGGTGGACATCGTTCCCGAAAAGGTGGAACTGATCAACAACAAGAAGTCTCCGATTCAGGACGAGTATATTGAAAAGTATCTGGCAGAAAAAGAACTGGATTTGACCGCAACGCTGGACGCAAAGGAAGCATATTCTGATGCGGATTTTGTGGTCATTGCGGCTCCTACCAACTATGACAGTAAGAAAAATTTTTTTGATACTTCTGCGGTTGAAGCTGTTATCAAACTGGTAATTGAGTATAATGGATGGCAAGCTTTGTCGAGACGATATATTATAAACAAGACTAACAAAATCTTCAATCAGTTTTCCTATAAGACTGATTTTATGATATACTGGAGCCACGAGAAATCGTAGCTCTTATGAGGACCTGTTTAATAAGTATGATACCCTCAATAAAATCAGCTTTGACTACGCGGTGGTCGAGCATGAGCCGGAGATCGAGGTCATGCGCTTCGCAGGCACCTGGAAAGACCTTGGTACCTGGAACACTCTGACAGAGGCAATGGACAGCCACGCGGTGGGCGAGGCACTGTTTAACGAGAAGTGCGAGAATGTCCATGTGGTCAACGAGCTGGATGTGCCCATCCTCTGCATGGGCCTGAAGGATGTGGTGGTCTCTGCCAGCCCGGAGGGCATTCTGGTCTCGGATAAGGAGCAGTCCAGCTACATCAAGCCCTTCGTCAACACGCTCGACCACCGGGTCATGTTCGCCGAGAAATCCTGGGGCAGCTTCAAGGTCATCGACATCGACAAGGCTTCCATGACCATCAAAGTGACCCTGAATGCAGGCCACCGGATGAACTACCATAGCCACCAGCACCGGGACGAGGTCTGGACGGTCATTGCAGGCGAGGGCAAGACCGTCGTGGACGGCATGGAGCAGAATGTGAAGGCCGGCGATGTCATCACCATGTCGGCAGCCGTTTGAATGACGAATTTGAAAAGAACATCGATATGGACCCGCTGGCAGAGACCTGGGAGTGTTCGACCCATCCGGACGGCCCAAGCTATGTGGTGAGCGGTGAGTTCGGGGGGCAGGAGCTGGCAGAGGTGCTGAGAGCGCATCCGGAGTATCTGGGCGAGCGCAACAAGGGCGAAAACACTCTGCCCATCCTCATCAAATTCATCGACGCCAAGAAAGATTTGTCCGTTCAGGTCCATCCTACAGACGAGTATGCGCAGGAAAATGAAAACGGACAGCTGGGCAAGACCGAGATGTGGTATGTGCTGGATGCCGGATGCGATGCGAAGCTGGTCTACGGACTCAAGCAAAACTGCACAAAGGCCGAGATGCGCAGGGCGATCGCAGACGGCACGGTGATGAAATATCTGCAAAAAGTCCCCATCCACAAGGATGATCTGTTCTTCATTCAGGCCGGAACAGTCCATGCCATCGGTGCGGGTGCGCTGGTGGCAGAGATCCAGGAAAACTCCAACCTGAAAAAATCGAAGCAGAGATCTGCAAAAGTGCAGAAGAATATTTGAAATAATGTGAAAACTGAAAAATACATCGTCTTGTGCATGAACGAAAAGAGTGGATATACTGGATGATCCCGTGCTTCTGAAGTTCATGGCGGTAGGGTACCATTTTCCCGTCGGCTATGCTATAATAAACAGTACAAAACATCACGGGGAGGGGCCGACATGGAGCAACGACGCATTTGTCCATACTGTATGCAGGAGCTGGAAGCGGGGGAGGAGCAGTGTCCCCATTGCGGCCGGGAACTTGCAGGGCGCAACCCGTCGGGCAGTCTTCCGGCAGGCACCGTGCTGGCAGGCCGGTATACCGTGGGCGACATCCAGAGCGTGGACGGCGAGGGCATCCTCTACCGGGGCGTGGAGAACAACGGCCCTTTCCGGGTGACCATCAAGGAGTATATGCCCCTGACGCTGGCGGCAGAGCGGGGGAGGGACTGCATCCTCCGCCCGAAGCCGGGCAGCGAAGTGCTGTTCAAGACCACCCGGATGGACTTTGCCGACCTCTACCGCTTCATCCAGCGCATCACCCCGGCCAACGGCCTGGAGGCCGTGCTGGACGTCTTCGAAGAGAACAACACGGTCTACGCCGTCATGGAGAACCCCGGCGGCCGTCCGCTCCAGAAGTGGCTGGAGGAGCACGGCACCGTGACGCCCCAGCAGGCTTGTGCCATGCTGGAACCGGTGTTCAACGGGGTGGAGGCCATGCATCAGGTGGGCCTCGTACACCGGGGCATCTGCCCGGCCAACATCCGCATCATGGACAATGGCCGCGCCCGGCTCACCGGCTACGCGACAGTGGGGCTGCGCACGGCGGGCAGCGGCCTTCATGAGCAGCTGTACGAGGGCTATTCCGCCCCGGAGCAGTATTCCACCGCCGAGTTCGAGGGCCGCTACACCGACGAATACAGCCTCGCGGCGGTGTTCTACCGGATGGTCTGCGGGCTGAGCCCCGTCCCGGCGGCACAGCGCCTCGTCTCCGACTCCAACCCCAAGGCCCGCACGGTGACGCCGTCGGTGCCGGCTTACGTCTCCGAAACGCTGTATCTGGGACTCCGGCTCAAGCCGGTGGAGCGCATCCAGACGGTGCAGCAGCTTTTCCGCGCCCTCTCGGAGCGGGAGTATGCGGAGGAATTGTCCCGCAGCATGGAAGCGCTGGACCCGCCCGCCCCCGCGCCGCAGGAGCCGAAAGCGCCCGCGAAGACCGAGCTGCTGAGCGTCCGAAATCTGCTGGCGGGCATCGTCATTCTGCTCAGCGTCCTCATCCTGCTGATCCTCTGGGGCCTGCTGAGCCGTCAGAGCGAGAAGCCGCCGGAAGTGATCGCTCCGGAGTCCGTCAGCGAGGCGGCGAGTGAGCCGGTGAACGAAAACGTCACCCTGACGCCGAATTTCGTGGGCTGCGACTATGACGCCGAGGTGCGCAACAACCACAGCTATATCGACGAGTATCTCTTCTACGTCACGCTGGAATACAGCGACACGGTGGAGAAGGGCCGCATCATCCGGCAGTCGCCGGAGGCGGGCGAGGTCATCCAGAAGGGGGACACCGTCAGCCTCGTGGTCAGCCGGGGCCCCCAGATGATGGAGATGCCCGACATCATCGGCCAGACGCAGGACAGCGCCGTGCAGGAGCTGGCCACCAAGGGTCTGAACGCCACCTGCTTCACGGTCGTCAACGACGGCTCTGAGGCGGCGGGCTGCGTCGTGTCGGCCAGCGAGGACGCCGGGAGCATGGTGGAGGTGGGAACTACCATCGTGCTCTATATCGCAGGCGATGTCCCCGCCGATGCCCCGGCGGAACCGGAAGCCCCTTCGGATACCGGGACGCCCGCCGGCGGGGATGCCGCGCAGGGCGGCGTGGAATACGATACGGATTAAACAAAAAGAGGCCGTTGGCTTCAACCTCTCCGTCACGGCTTTCGCCGTGCCACCTCCCCTCGGTAGGGGAGCGGTCTGCGAAGCAGACTGAGAGGTTGTCCAACAGCCTCTTATTTTTATTTCAGAAGCTTCAGAAAAAGCTCTTCATGAACGCAATATCGCTGGCGGCGCGGGCCGGGACAGCCTCTTCCCGCAGGACGGGAAGGACGGGCTGGGGCAGGGTGCGCAGCATCTCGAAGCCGCCCTTGTAGTCCACACAGGAGGCCTCGAGGCTGGTGGAGTAGAGGGTGCCGTCGGGCTTGAAGTTCTGACCCTTGAAGTGGACGGCCACGATCTTGTCGCCGTACCAGCTGCCGACTTTGTCCCAGAGGCGGCGCTGTGCGTCCACCGAGGCGTTCTCGGGGCCGACGTAGTTCGCCAGATCGCAGATGACCCGCAGGTTGGGGCTGGCGATGGTGTCCAGCACCATCTTGACGGCCTCGGGGGTGTTCATGGCGTGGTAGTAGACGCACTCCACCGCGAAGAGCACACCCTGCTCCTCGCAGACGGGCAGGATCTCGCCCAGGCTGCGAAGCAGTGCTTCCTGCGCTTCCCTGCGGCTGACGGTGGGCTGCTTTGCCATGTTGGTGGTCTCGCTGCCCATGCAGCCGGCGCGGAGAGCTTTTGCCACCGGCACCTGGCTCAGGGCTTTCGCCACCTCGGCGCGGCGCTTGTCCTCGTCCGCATAGCTCAGCTCAACGTAGGTGCCGTCCACGGCGATGGACACGCCGCTCTTCTGGACGGCGGCATTGGTGGCGGCCACCAGCTCAGGGGTCACGTCTGCATAGCTTTTGACGCCCTCCACGGCCTTGGTGTAGGCCAGCTGGGTGCAGCGGAACCCTGCGTCCCCGATGGAGCTGAGCAGTTCTTCCACGCTGCGACGGCCAAAATCGTGGCCCCGTGCGCCGACGATGAATTCAGACATCCCGCATCCTCCTTATGCTCAGCCGAACAGACGCTCGGCAAACATCCCGAACTCCTTGCCCCACCAGTACCAGTCGTGGGAGACGTCGCCGCCCCAGACTTCGAGGTGGCAGGGGAAGCCGACTTCGCTCAGGGTGTCGGCCAGAGCCTGGGTGTCGGCGAGGGCATCGCCCTCATAGCCGCCCTGACCCACGCAGAGCAGCAGACTGTTCTCCTCGGCCTTGGACAGAACATTCTTGTCGCAGATGCCGTTCTTGTGCAGAGCGGCGAGGGGGCTGCTGCGGAGAACGAGGTCGTCCTCTGCGCTGCCGAGGAAGCGGCCCATATCGTAGAGGCCGGAGAGGCCCATTGCACCCGCAAAGGTCCGGGGACGGCGCAGGCGGCACTGGACGGCCTGATAGGCGCCGGTGTCCACGCCCACGCACCAGATGAGGGGCTTCTCTTTGCTCTCGGGGGCATTCAGCTCCGCGATGCGCGCGGCCAGCTCGCTGGTGAGGTAGACGAAATACTTCTCCTGCATCTCGGCCCGGCGGCGGGGAGACTCATTGCCGGCCAGCAGGCTCTCGCCGTCGATGCTGTCGGCGCAGAAGAGCTGGATTCTGCCCTCGTGCAGCAGACGGGCCGCTGCGTCGGGCATCCCGTTGTTCTCCCAGTCGTAGAAGCGGCCGCCCCGGGCGGGCAGTGCCAGCACCGGCACACCGCCGTGGCCGTAGACCTTGAACTCCATCTCGCGGTCGAGCACCGCGCTCCACTCCTTATAATAAGTGCCTTCCATCATGAAAATGCTCCTCCTGTCAGATGAATTGATTGCGTGCCGCGTCGTAGGCATAGCCCACGGCGGAAAGTGCCTTGCACAGGGCGTCCCTGTCGGCGTCCATGTCGTCGCAGAGGGCGTCGAGGCTGGGGTAAAAATCGCGCAGTTTCAGGTTGACCACGCTCAAAAGCATGATCGGGTCGCTCGGCAGAGCCATCTTTTGTTTCCTCCCATGTTCCGAGATAAAATAAAAAGCCGGCCACTCGACAAAGTGACCGGCAATACGCATCAGCTTAGACAGCGCGGGTGACTTTGCCAGCGCGCAGGCAACGGGAGCATGCGTAGATATACTTGGGAGAACCCTCCACGACCGCCTTGACACGACGGACATTCGGCTTCCAGGTACGGTTGGAACGGCGATGAGAGTGAGAGACCTTGATACCAAAGGTAACACCCTTGCCGCAGCATTCACACTTAGCCATGGTACTTGCACCTCCTACAGTGAAGTATGGAATCAAAATAATCAGCTTGACTATTTTACCAGAACTGCCGCCAAAAAGCAAGTCCCTTTTCGATTTTTTTGCGGCTTTTTTTCGTCTACAGCCCAAACGCTTGTCTAAAGGCGAAAAAAATAGTACAATAAACGCGTATATCTTATAGAAAACAGGAGAACACCATGACCCCAAGAATGTTTTATACCCTCGCACGGGTGCTGGCCGCCCTGACCGTCATCCCTTTCCACGAGGCGGGCCACGCGCTGGCCGCATGGCTGCTGGGCGACCCCACAGCCAAGCAGCAGGGGAGACTGTCGCTGAACCCCTTCCGCCACTTCGATCTGCTGGGAACGCTCTGCATGGTGTTCGCGGGCGTGGGCTGGGCAAAGCCTGTCTCCACCGACCCCCGCAACTTCAAAAACCCGAAGCAGGGCATGGCCCTCACGGCGCTGGCCGGCCCGGTGGCGAACCTCATCCTGGCCTACCTTGCGATGGTGGTCTGGAAGCTGCTCTATTATTGGGCGCCCGTCAACGATGCGACGATTTTTCTGGCGCTCTTCCTGCAATACTTAGTGTATCTGGATGTGAGCCTCGCGGTGTTCAACCTCATCCCGGTGCCGCCGCTGGACGGCAGCCGCATCCTGCTGGCTGTGCTGCCCGAGCGCATCTACTTCGGCATGATGAAGTATGAGCGGGTCATCCTCATCGTCCTGCTGGCGGCGGTCTGGGGCGGCTTTCTGGACGGCCCCCTCAGCGTGATGAACAATGTGGTGTGGGACCTGCTGGACAATGGCACTCAGTACATCGACACCATCGCCTACTCGGCCTACTATGCGTCTGTAGGGGCGGTGATCTGATGACGGAGGAGCTTACCTTCCATCTGGAAGAGTTCGAAGGCCCGCTGGAACTGCTGCTGGCGCTGGTGTCAAAGCACAAGATGGACCTGCACAACATCCCCATCCTCGAGCTGATCGACCAGTACACCCGCACTGTGGAGGCTGCGCAGGCCGTAGACCCCGACATTTCCAGCTCCTTCATCGAGATGGCAGCTCACCTCGTGGAGATGAAGAGCTATCTGCTGCTGCCCCGGAGCACCGAGGGCGAGCGGATGAAGCAGGAGCTCACCGGCCAGCTCATCGAGTACGACCAGTGCCGCCGGATGGCCTCTGCCCTCCGCGCCGCTGCGGAGGCGACGCCCACCTTCGTCCGACAGCCGATGCAGCTGGAACGGGACGAGACTTACGCCCTCAACCATCTGCCTCAGGTGCTGGCCGACTGCTGGGAGAGCCTGATGGGCCGTGCGCCTGTCCGGCGGATGCCGACCCAGGCCGTCTTTGAGCCGCTGGTGACAGCCCCGCAGGTGTCGGTGAGCAGCCGGGTGGTGTACATCCTGCGCCGCCTCATCGCGGGCGGTGCGGCCCGGATGAGCCAGCTTTTCGCCCGCAGCCAGAGCCGAAGCACCAACGTGGCTACCTTTCTGGCCCTGCTGGAACTGGTGCGCGGCGGACGTGTCACCCTCGGCCCCAAGGGAGAGCTGACCATGCAGCGCAGACGCCTGCCCCGTGAAAAGGCAAAGGAGGAAGAATGAACCAGAAACAGATAAAAGCCGCCGTAGAGGCGATGCTTTTTGCGGCGGGCGACCCGGTGAGCGCCGATAAGCTTGCCGCCGCCGTCCAGCTGCCCCAGACCACGGTGGAGACCGCGCTGGAAGACCTGCGCGTCCGTTACGCCCGGGAGGACTCCGGCCTCTGCCTGCTCCATCTGGACACCCGCTGGCAGCTGGCGACCAAGACCGAGTGGGCCGACTGCATCCGCCGTCTGCTGGACGCCCGGCGCTCGGTGCCTCTCGGCCCGGCGGCCATGGAGACGCTGACGGTCATCGCCTACAACCAGCCCGTCTCCCGCGCCTTCATCGAACAGGTGCGCGGCGTGGACTCCTCGTCCAGCGTCAGCGGCCTGCTGCAGAAGGGCCTCATCGAGGAGGCGGGCCGTCTCGACCTGCCCGGCCACCCGGTGAGCTTCCGCACCACCGATGTTTTCCTGCGGTGCTTCGGCCTTTCTTCGCTGGCGGACCTGCCGCCGGTGCGCGGAGAACAGGAAGGGGAGGCGGCGACATGATGGGAGTCCTGATGGCTCTGGGCTGGCTGCTGCTGACCCTGCTGAAGATCGCAGGCGTCCTGCTCCTTATCCTATTGGTGCTGCTGGCCTTCGTCCTGCTCTGCCCGCTGTGCGCGGACGTCTGCTGGGAGGGCGGCGTCCTGACCGTCCGGGCCGGTGCGCTTGGGCTCACCCTGCCGGTGTTCCAGTGGCCTGCGCCGGAAAAGCCCGCCGAATCCGAAGAACCGAAAGGCTTCTGGGGAAAACTGAAAGCGAAGCTCCGCGCCCGCCGCGAAGAGCGCAAACGGAAGAAAGCCGCTGCAAAAGAGGCGAAGAGACCGAAAAAAGAAACAGCTCCGCGCAGGAAGGCGAAGCTGACGCTGAACATCCTCGTGACCATCCTGCGGGGTGCCGGGCGGCTGACGAAAGCCGTCTTCGGCTCGCTGCGCGTCACGAAGATTCGGGTCTGCCTCGGCGTCCGGGGCGAAGACCCCGCCGAAGCTGCCCGCGCCTACGGCAGGCTGAACGCATGGCTCTACACATCCCTCGGCGTCATCGACCGCTTCGTCTACCTCGATTTCGACGAGCTGCGCATCCTGCCGGACTTCGGCAGCGCCGAGCCGACGGTGGCCGACCGGGTGTCGTTCCACCTCAGCGCAAGGCTGCTTTTCATCGTTGCAGCCGCTCTGCGCGTTTTGTATGAGTTCTGGCGCGAAAAAGTGCTGGACGTCTTCCTATAAAGTGTGTTACAATAATATCGTATGGTGTATACTCCTATCCAGAGGGAGTTTTCCCGGAAAATAATAGTAGGAGGCCGATTTTATGGCTGAGCATCCGATTCAAGGTTTAATGAACGTCACGATGGACAAGATCCGCCAGATGGCAGATTCCAACACCATCATCGGCAAGCCCATCAAGACCGACGACGGCACCACCATCCTGCCGGTGTCCCGCATCTCGTTCGGCTTTGCTTCCGCAGGCACCGACTTCGACGGCAAGAACGCCGCCAACAAGGACCTGTTCGGCGGCGGCTCCGGCGCGGGCGTCAACATCCAGCCGGTGGCTTTTCTGGTGGTGAAGGACGGCTGCGTGCGCACCATCCAGCTGTCCGACGGCTCCAACACCATTGACCGCGCCCTGACCATGCTGCCCGAGCTGGTGGACAAGGTCAGCGCTCTGCTGAAGAAAGAGGAGAAGAAGGGCGCCGCTGCGCCTGCCGCTCCCGCAGCAGAGTAAACTTTAACCTACGCCGTAACTGCGGACTTCCGACCCGCAGTTTTGATACTGAGGCTGCTGTAATTAACCTCTCAGTCTGCTTCGCAGACAGCTCCCCTAATAGGGGAGCCTCTGGCGAAGAGATTAAGCTTTTCGAAATGCCAAGGCCTCCCCTCGATAGGGGAGGTGGCACGCCGCAGGCGTGACGGAGAGGTTTTGCCGCAGCCCTATTTGAGCGCCGGGAGGCGCACAAGGAGATTTTATCATGGCAGAAGAACGCATTCAGAAAATCATGAGCGAGCAGGGCCTCTGCTCCCGCCGCGCCGCCGAGCAGATCATCGCCGAGGGCCGCGTGAAGGTCAACGGCCACCCCGTGAAGGTGGGCGACAAGATGGACCCCAACCGCGACGTCCTCCATGTGGACGACGAGCGCATCTATATCCAGAAGAACCAGCAGATGTACTATCTGGCTCTGTACAAGCCCCGCGGCTATGTCACCACCGCCAGCGACGAGCTGGGCCGCAAGACGGTCATGGAGCTGGTGGCCGACATCCCGGCCCGCCTGTACCCCGTGGGCCGTCTCGACAAGGACAGCGAGGGCCTGCTGCTGATGACCAACGATGGCGCTTTCGCACAGGCTGTCACCCATCCGTCCGGCGGCATCTCCAAGCTCTACCGCGTCACCGTCCAGCCCCGGGCCGATGAGGCACAGATCCTGAAGCTCAGCTCCGGCGTCGTGCTGGACGACGGCACCAAGACCATGCCCTGCGCCATCAACGTCGTCACCGACGAGCCGGGCCGCACCGTCATGGAGATGACCCTGAAAGAGGGCAAGAACCGCGAGATCCGCCGGATGTGCGAGGCCGTGGGCCTCGAGGTCATCCGTCTGAAGCGGAACGCCGAGGGCGTCGTCAAGCTGGGAATGCTCCAGCCCGGCAAGTACCGCGAGCTGACCAAGGCAGAGGTGAACGGCCTGCGCGCCGCAGCCGCCAAGGGCCGCGCCCAGACCCGCTCGGCCGCTTTGCAGTCCAAGGCTGCTGCCCGCCGTCCCCGCGGCCCTGTGGGCGGGAACAAAGCCGCTGCGGGCAAAAAGCACAAGTGAGCACAATGTGTCCGAAATTTCCGCTCTTTTTGGCAAATTTGTAACATTCTCTGAAAAAAAGGAATGGAACAAGGCTTGAGAATCTTGGAAAAATCGGGTATAATATACCTAATTTTGAAACTCACACAGATAAGCAGGAGGTCTTACCATGGCTTCAAAGAGTACCAAAGGAGAAATCCTCGCCAAGTTTTTTGATGACGGGGAATACACCGCTCTGTTTGCGGACGGTGCGGTGAGCGCTGCCAGCGGCTATGCTGCCGGTCAGCAGGCTTACGCCGTCTTCCAGAACGGCGAGGCTGTTTCCGTCAAGGACGTTGAGAAGAACATCAAGGTCCTCGAGCTGGCTGCCCAGACGGGCTGCCCGGTCGTCACCTTCTACGACTCCGTCGGCGCAAAGCTGGCTGAGGGTCTGGACGTGCTGAATGCAGCTGCAAAGCTCAACGCCACCATTGCAAAGGTGTCCGGCGTCGTGCCTCAGGTAGCCGTCGTTCTGGGCGTCTGCGGCGGCACCAGCGCTCTGAGCGCTGCCAACGCAGATGTCTGCATCATGGCTGAGGGCGCAGAGCTGTTCTTCACCGCTCCCTTCACCGCTGCCGCGAAGGGCGACAAGGTCGCTGACGCCGGTTCTGCCGCTGCTGCCGCAAAGGCAGGCGTGGCTGCCATCGTGGCCGCTGACGCTGCCGAGGCTGCTGAGAAGGCTGCCCACATCGTGGGTCTGCTGCCTGCCAACAACCTGACCGGCCCGGCCATCTTCGAGTTCGAGCAGCCCACCGCTGTCCTGAGCGCCAACGCCGAGCCTGCAAAGGCCGCTGCTGCCCTCATCGATAAGGACAGCGCTGTGGAGATGTACGCCGGTTTCGGCAAGAACGTCTACACCGCCTTCGCTACCATCGGCGGCAACGCCGTGGGCGTCGTGGCCACCGGCAAGGAGCTGTGCCACAACTGCGTGGCCAAGGCTTCCCGCTTCGTCCGCCTGTGCGACGCATTCAGCGTCCCCGTGCTGACCATCGTGAACACCGAGGGCTTCGTTCCCAGCACTTCCGATGACATCGCCGGCGGCATCCGCGAGGCTGCCCGTCTGGCTGCTACCTATGCCGACGCTACCACCGCCAAGGTGGCTCTCATCGCCGGTAAGGCTGTCGGCCCCGTCTACACCGCACTGGCCGCTGCTGACCTGAAGATCGCTGTCAAGGGCTGCACCATCAGCGCTCTCGAGCCTTCCGCTGCCGTCTCCGTGCTGTACAAGGACGAGATCGACGCTTCCGACAACATCGTCGCCGCTACCAAGGCCAAGGCTGCTGCCTACGTCGCCGAGGTGTGCAGCGCTGACGCTGCTGTGGCCGCCGGTTCTGCTGACATGACCTGCGAGGCTGCCAACGCCCGCGCAAGCGTCGTGGCCGCGTTCGAGCTGCTGAGCACCAAGCGTGCTGCCCGTCTGCCCAAGAAGCACGGCAACATGGCTCTGTAAGAAAACGTACATCTAACGATCTAGATTGATTCAGGAGGACTCTTCCATGAAGTACTACAATATTTCCGTCAATGGCGTTGCTTACAGCGTCTCTGTCGAGGAGACCGCTGCCGGCGCTGCACCCGTGGCTCCTGCTGCTGCACCCGCACCCAAGGCCGCTCCGGCTCCCGCTGCCGCTGCTGCTCCTGCCGCACCCGCTGCTCCTGCTTCCGCAGGCGCTGTTGAGGTCAAGGCTCCGATGCCCGGCAACATCCTGGACGTGAAGGTCGCCGCCGGCGCTTCCGTCAAGGCTGGCGACGTGCTGGTCATCCTCGAGGCCATGAAGATGGAGAACGAGATCGTTGCTCCTCAGGATGGCACCGTTGCTTCCATCAATGTCCATAAGGGCGACACCGTCAACTCCGGTGACACTCTGGTTTCCATGAACTAAGAGAGAGGTGACAACAATGGCTAAAAAGCCCATCAAGATCACGGAAGTCGTCCTGCGCGATGCCCACCAGTCCCTGCTGGCCACCCGTATGACGATGGACGAGATGCGTCCCATCCTGCCCGAGATGGACAAGATCCCTTACTTCTCCGTCGAGTGCTGGGGCGGTGCGACCTTCGACAGCTGCATCCGCTTCCTCGATGAGGACCCCTGGGAGCGTCTGCGCATCCTGCGCAAGGAGCTGCCCCACCAGAAGCTGCAGATGCTGTTCCGCGGCCAGAACATGCTGGGCTACCGCCCCTACGCTGACGACGCCGTCGAGTACTTCGTGAAGAAGTCCGTTGCAAACGGCATCGACGTCATCCGCATCTTCGACGCACTGAACGACGCCCGCAACCTGCAGACCGCCATCAAGTCTGCCAACAAGGAAGGCGCACACGTTCAGGGCTGCATCAGCTACACCCTGAGCCCTGTCCACAACAACGAGTACTACGTCAAGTACGCAAAGACTCTGGAAGAGATGGGTGCAAACTCCATCTGCATCAAGGATATGGCCGGTCTGCTGACTCCCTACACCTGCTACGAGCTGGTCAAGGAGCTGAAGAACACCCTGTCCATCCCTGTGGACATCCACAGCCACTACACTGCCGGTCTGGCTTCCATGTCCCTGCTGAAGGGCATCGAGGCCGGTGCTGACATCGTCGATACCGCCATGAGCCCCCTGAGCGGCGGCACCAGCCACATGGCTACCGAGAGCCTCGTCGCAGCCCTGCAGGGCACCGATTACGACACCGGCCTCGACCTCAAGCAGCTGAACGTCGTGCGCGCATACTTTGCAAAGCTGCGCGAGAAGTACATCGCCAACGGCCAGATCAGCCCCAAGTCTCTGGGCGTGGACGCCAACACCCTGCTGTATCAGGTGCCGGGCGGCATGTTCTCCAACATGCTCAAGCAGCTGAAGGATGCCGGCAAGGAAGACAAGCTGGACGAAGTGCTGGCCGAGATCCCCCGCGTCCGCGAGGATGCAGGCTATCCGCCGCTGGTCACCCCCACCAGCCAGATCGTTGGCACGCAGGCCGTGTTCAACGTCATCCTGGGCGAGCGCTACAAGATGGTCACCAAGGAGTTCAAGGGCCTGGTCCACGGCGACTACGGCAAGACTCCCGCTCCCATCAGCGCCGAGTTCACCAAGAAGATCCTGGGCGACGAGCAGCCCATCACCTGCCGCTTTGCTGACACCCTCGCTCCCGAGATGGACAAGCTGAAGGCTGAGGCTGCAAAGTGGGCTATTCAGGAAGAGGACGTCCTGACCTACGCCATGTTCCCGCAGGTCGCGCCCAAGTTCTTCGAGAAGCGCAACGCCAAGGCTCAGGGCGTGGATGCAGACCATGCAGATTTTGCAAACAAGTCTCACCCCGTCTGATAAAACAGCATAAGGCTTTCTAAGCCCCCCGCAGGGATGCGGGGGGCTTTTTGCGCTCTTGGACAAAAGCTGCTGCGAAGTACAACCTCTCCGTCATCGCTCCGCGATGCCACCTCCCCTAGTAGGGGAGGCTTTGGCAGTCCCCGCAAAGTGAACGGTTTCGCCAGAGGCTCCCCTACCAGGGGAGCTGTCGAACGAAGTGAGACTGAGAGGTTGTACGAAGGCAGGCCTGAGGAGTATTTCTGTGCTTTTTGACTTGCAAAAAAGCGGTCATCAGAGTAGAATAATAACATATGTATCGTAACATGGGCCTGTATACCCAAACGCGGATACATATACCGTAATTTGTCCGCATATCCACCCATCAACAGAGAGGAAACGTGGAGCATATGATCCTGAGCATGACCGGTTTTGGCCGGGGGACTGCTGTATTGAATGGCCGTGAGATCACGGTCGAGCTGCGCAGCGTCAACTCCCGGTATTTCGAGTATTCGTCCCGCATCCCCCGCAGCTGCAGCTACATGGACAGCCGCCTGAAAAAGCAGCTCAACGAGCGGGTCACCCGCGGCAAGGTCGAGCTGAGCATGACCATCCAGAACGTGGAGGCCGCCGACGCAGAAGTGACCGTCAACATGGAGCTGGCCCGCAGCTACCAGAAGGCCCTGCGGAACCTTTCGGAGAAGCTCTGCATCAAGAACGACGTCACCGTCTCGACGCTGACCCGCTTCCCGGACGTGCTGGCCACCCGCCACGCCGACGTGGATGAGGAACAGCTCTGGGCCGACGTCTCCGCCGTGACGGCTCAGGCGCTGGACAACTTCATCGCCATGCGCGCCGCCGAGGGTGCCAAGATGAAGGCCGACGTGGAGAGCCGCCTGTGCTTCCTCGAGGAGCGGGTGGGCAGGGTGGAGACCCTGAGCGCAGGCCGCGTCGAAGCCTACACCAACCGCCTCTACGAGAAGCTCAAGACCATCCTCGAGGACCGCAGCATCGACGACGCCCGCGTCCTGACGGAAGCCGCCATCTTCGGCGACAAGACCGCCGTGGACGAGGAGACCGTCCGTCTGCGCAGCCACATCGCCCAGTACCGCTCCATTCTGGAGCTGGACGAGCCGGTGGGCCGCAAGCTGGACTTCCTGACGCAGGAGCTGAACCGTGAGACCAACACCATCGGCTCCAAGTGTCAGGACCTGGACATCACCCGCACGGTGGTGGACATGAAGGCGGAGATCGAGAAGATCCGCGAACAGATCCAGAACCTCGAATAAAAACAGTACGGAGGAGTTCAGATGAAGCTCATCAACATCGGCTTTGGCAATCTGGTCAGCGCAGGGCGGGTGGTGGCCGTCGTCAGCCCCGACTCTGCGCCGGTCAAGCGTCTGGTGAAGGAGGCGCGGGAGCGGGGGATGCTCATTGATGCGTCCTATGGCCGCAGCACCCGGGCCGTGCTCATCATGGACTCCGACCATGTAGTCCTTTCGGCCCTGACGCCTGAGACGGTGGCAAGCCGCGCTGCGGGCCAGCCGGAAGGAAAATCGACAGAGGAGCAGTAAAAAATGGAAAACGAAAAGTACCTGTTTGTCGTCTCCGGTGCCGCCGGTACCGGTAAGGATAGTGTGGTCAAGGCCCTGCGCGAGGCCCACCCCGAGATCGAAAAGACCGTCTCCGCCACCACCCGCGCACCCCGCCCCGGCGAGCAGGAGGGCGTGGACTACTACTACCGCACCCGGGAGCAGTTCCAGCACCTCATCGACACCGACCAGGTGGTGGAGCACAACTTCTACAACGGCAACTACTACGGCACCCTCCGCGAAGAGGTGGATAAGCGCCTCGAGGCGGGCAAGCTGGTGGTGCTGGTCATCGACGTCCACGGCGCGGCCAATATCCGCCGGATGTTCCCGGGCGCTACCACCATCTTCCTGCTGCCGCCCTCCGTGGAGGAGCTGGAACGCCGCCTCCGGGGCCGCGGCACCGAGACGGAGGCCAGCATCCTCGAGCGCCTCGACACCGCAAAGAAGGAGCTGGCCGAGCAGGAGAAGTTCACCCTCACCCTCGTGAACGACGAGGTGGATGCCTGCGCTGAAAAGCTCTACGGCATCATCCGCCAGCGGGCCGGCCTCGACAAATAACAAGGAGCCGCGAATGCCAAAAACGGTAGGCGTTGCCGTGAGCAACGCGACCTTCCACTTCGACAAACTCTATACCTACGCTGTCATGCCCGACCAGCAGGAGGCCGTCCGCCTCGGCAGCATGGTGCTGGTGCCGTTCGGGCGGGGGAGCAAGGCCCGGATGGGCGTGGTGCTGGCCTGCGACGAAGAACCGGAACACGCAAAGCTCAAGTACCTCTTCGACGTAGCTCCCGCCTCGGCCTGCCTGACGCCGGAGCTGCTGCGGCTGGTGCATTTCCTCAAGGAGCGCACCTTCTGCACCTACTACGAGGCCGTCAAGGCGGTCATCCCCTATGGGGCGCAGTATAAGCCCGCCCTCGCGGCGGACGGCGTGACGCCGGTGCTCCAAAAGCAGCTCACCCGCCACACCGAGAACAGCTATAAGCTGGTGGGAACACTTCAGCAAAAGCCGAAGCCCACGGCCAAGCAGCTGGCGGCGGTGGCCCTGCTGGGCGGGGGAGAGCGCACCCAGAACGAGATGGAGGCCCACGGCATCACTAAAGCCGTGCTGGACAACCTCTGCGCCAAGGGCGTCGTCGAATGCAGCAAGGTGAACAAATCCATCGACCTGTATTCGTCTATCCCGCTGAAAAACGAGCCCATCACCCTGACGGCAGAGCAGCAGGCGGCCTATGACGCCCTGCTGCCCGGCCTCGAAGACACCGCCCCCCACTCGGCGCTGCTCTACGGCGTCACCGGCAGCGGCAAGACGCTGGTGTTCTTAAAGCTCATCGAGCGGTGTCTGGCGCTGGGCCGCCGCGCCCTCGTGCTGGTGCCGGAGATCAGCCTGACGCCTCAGATGATCCTCCGCCTCAAGAGCCGGTTCGGGCGGCGGGTGGCCGTCCAGCACTCGGCCCTCAATCACACCGAGCGTCTGCTCCAATGGCAGATGATACAGGACGGCGGCGCCGACATCGTGGTGGGGACGCGGAGCGCCGTCTTCGCCCCACTGGAAAACATCGGCCTCATCATCATCGACGAGGAGCAGGAACACACCTACCGTTCCGAGTCCGCGCCCCGGTACGCCGCCCACGAGGTGGCCCGGCAGCGGGCGGCGGAGAACGGCTCCCTGCTCCTTCTGGCCAGCGCTACCCCCAGCACCGAGAGCTTTTACGCCGCCCAGAATGGCCGCACCCAGCTCGTCCGGCTCACCCAGCGCTACGGCGGCAACCCGCTGCCCAGCGTCCAGATCGTGGATATGCGGGCAGAGCTGGCCTCGGGCAACCCGAGGGAGATCAGCCTTGCGATGGAGGACGCCATCCGGCGCAACCTCGACGCGGGGAAGCAGACCATCCTGCTGCTCAACCGCCGCGGCTACCAGACCATGGCCCAGTGCGACGACTGCCGCGAGGTGCTGAAATGCCCCAAGTGCAGCGTCCCCATGGTCTACCACAAGGCGGGCCATAAGCTGCTCTGCCACTACTGCGGCACCCAGCTCGACCCGCCCCCCAAGACCTGCCCCGCCTGCGGCGGCAAGCTGCTCTACCGGGGCTTCGGCACCCAGAAAGCCGAGGAGGAGCTGGCCCAGCTCTTCCCGGAGGCAAGAGTGCTGCGGATGGACCAGGACTCCACCGCCGCCAAAGACGCCCACGAAAAGCTGCTGGCGAAGTTCGCCCGGCATGAGTACGACATCATGGTGGGGACGCAGATGGTGGCCAAGGGCCTCGATTTCGAGGACGTGACCCTCGTGGGCGTCCTCGGCATCGACTCGCTGCTCTTTGCGCAGGGGTTTCGGGCCTACGAGACGGTGTTCAGCCTCATCACCCAGGTGGTGGGGCGCTCTGGCCGGGCGAAAGACCCGGGCTTCGCCATCATCCAGACCACCGACCCCGACAACCCCGTCCTCAACCTCGCCGCCGCGCAGGACTACGACGCCTTCTTCGAGCAGGAAATTGCATATCGTAAACTGGGCCTCTACCCGCCCTTCTGCGGGCTCTGCGTCGTGGGCTTCTCCGGCCCGAAGGAGATCGAGGTGGCCCGGGCCGCCGCCCGGTTCTCGGCCCTCTTAGGCCGTCAGGCCGCGCAGCAGCCGGACTTGCCCCTCCGGGTGCTTGGCCCCACCCCCGGCAACATCGAAAAGATCAACGAGAACTACCGCTACAAGCTCACCATCAAGTGCCGCGCCGACAAACGCTTCCGCGACCTTGTCCGCCAGACCCTCGGCCTCTACGAGCAGGAAAAGCTGCCCAGCAAGGCCACCGTGGTGGTGGATATGCATTCTGACGGTGATATTTGATAAGATTATTTGGAGGTATACTTCATGGCTATCCGCAACATTGTAAAAGAGGGCGACCCCATCCTGAACAAGGTCTGCCGCCCTGTGACCAACTTTGACGACCGTCTGGCCACCCTGCTGGACGATATGCGCGAGACGATGATCGCCGCCGACGGCGTGGGCCTCGCAGGCCCGCAGGTGGGGATGCTGCGCCGCGTCTTCGTGGTGTGGGACACCACCGACGCCCCCGAAGAAATTCCCGAAAACTACGAGTACAAGTTCATCGACTTCGTCAACCCGGAAATTCTCGCCGTGTCTGAGGACGAGGAGACCGCCTACGAGGGCTGCCTGTCCTTCCCGGGCCACAACGGCGCCGTGACCCGCCCCGTGGCCGTCAAGGTCCGCGCACAGGACCGCCACGGCGAGTGGTTCGAGCTGGAAGCCGAGGGCCTGCTGGCCCGCTGCATCCAGCACGAGAACGACCATCTGGACGGCATCACCATCATGGAGTCCAGCGAGTTCTTCTATGAGGACACCGAGGAGGGCCGCGCCGCTGCCGCCAAGAAGAAGGAGAACGACTGATGCGCATTCTGTTCATGGGGACGCCGGATATTGCGGCGGACTGCCTGAAAGCCCTGTATGAGGCGGGCCACGACATCTGCGGGGTCTACACCCGGCGCGACAAGCCCGTGGGCCGCAAGCAGGTGCTCACCGCACCCCCGGTGAAGGAAGTGGCACTGGCCCACGGCACCCCCGTCTTTCAGCCCCGCACCCTGCGGGACGGCGGCGAGGACGAGAACATCCGCGCGCTGGCTCCTGAGCTCATCGTCGTGGTGGCCTACGGCTGCATCCTGCCGAGATCGGTGCTGGAAGCGCCGAAATACGGCTGCATCAACCTCCACGTCTCCCTGCTGCCGAAATATCGGGGCAGCGCCCCCGTGCAGTGGGCGGTGCTGAACGGCGACGCCGAGACGGGTGTCTCCATCATGCAGATGGACGAGGGCCTCGACACCGGCGACGTGCTGGCCTGCGAGAGAATCAAAATCGACCCCGAGGAGACCAGCGGCCAGCTGTTCGACCGGGTCACTGCCGTGGGCGCACGGGTGCTCTGTGAGACCCTGCCTGCGATTGAAGCCGGTACGCTCATGGCAGAGCCTCAGGCCCACGAGAACGCTTCCGTCGCCCCCATGCTGAGCAAGGAGATGGCGGAGTTCAAGCTGACCGACAGCGCCGAACACATCCACAACTGGGTGCGGGGCATGAACCCGTGGCCCGGGGCATGGTTCGTGACGGCGGGCGGCAAGAAGGTCAAGGTGATGGAGTGCCGCGTCGCGGAAAGCCACGGCGAAGCCGCTGGCACGGTCCTCGCCACCAAGCCCCTGACCGTGGCCTGCGGTGAGGGCGCTGTCCAGCTTTTGCACGTCGTGCCGGAGGGCAAGAAGCCCATGGACGGCACCTCCTTCGCCGCCGGTCTCCGCCTCAAGGCGGGGGACAGCCTGTGAGCGGCCCGAACCCCCGCGCGGCGGCGGTGGCGGCGCTGGTGCGGCAGGAGCAGGACGGTTTTTCGAACCTCATCCTCGACGCAGAGCTGCGCCGCCAGAAGCTGGAAGGCCGCGATAAAGCATTTGCCAGCGCGATATTTTACACCGTGCTGGAACATCAGGGAACGCTGGACTATATCCTGAGCCGGTTTTTGCCCAAAGGGCTTGCCAAGCTCGACCCGCAGGTGCGGGAGATCCTCCGTGCCGCGCTGGCGCAGGCCCGCTATATGCAGGTGCCTGCTTCGGCGGCGGTCAATGAGGCCGTCAAGCTGACCCGCACCTTCCGGAAAGCCAGCGCCTCCGGCCTCGTGAACGCCGTGCTGCGCCGGGCCATCGGCTATGACCTCGGCTCTGCCGTCTTCGCCGACGAGGTGGAGCGGCTGATGGTGCTGGGCTCGGCGGGCCGGGACGTGGCGGCGTTCCTCCACCAACACTACCCCGACGAGGCGCTGGACATCCTGACCCACACCGCCGACGGCGGCCTGACCAGCCTCCGGGCCAACCCCCTGAAAGGGACGCCGGAAGCCCTCTGCGAAAAGCTGCTGGCCTCGGGCGCGAAGACCGCCGCCCCGGGCCTCCTGCCGGGCAGCGTCTTAGCCCGCTTCGAGGGCAGCCCGGCGGAGAGCGGGCTTTTCCGGGACGGATATTTCCACGTGGAGGGGCAGGCCAGCCAGCTTGCCGCCCTCTGCGTGGAGGCAAAGCCCGGCGATACCGTCCTCGACCTCTGCGCCGCCCCCGGCGGCAAGAGCCTGCTCCTCATCGAGGAGATGCAGGACGAAGGGCGGCTGGTGAGCTGCGACGTCAGCGAGAACCGCGTCCAGCTGATCCGCAAGGCCGTGGAGCGGATGGGGTTTGCTCACGTGGAGCCCCGCGTCTCCGACGGCACCAGACTTGACGCCGACCTGCCCATGGCGGACGCGATTTTGGTGGACGCCCCCTGCAGCGGCCTCGGCATCCTCGCCAAGAAGCCGGACATCCGCTACAAGACCCTCGAAAAAGCGCGTCACGATGAATTATTGGCCACCCAGTCGGCCATTCTGGATACAGCCGCCGCCCACCTGAAAGAGGGCGGGCGTCTGGTCTACTCCACCTGCACCATCGACCCTGCCGAGAACGAAGAGCAGGTGCGGGCCTTCGTGGGCCGCCACCCGGAGTTCCGGGTGGTGACGCCGGACGTCCGCTTCCCGGCCGGGATGACGGTGGGGGACTGGGGTGCGCTTTCCGTCCCCACCCGCACCGGCATGGACGGCTTTTTCCTCTGCGCGATGCAGAAACGTGATTCCTGACAAAAGGAGATTTTCATGGAGACTAAACGCTGTATATCCTCCCTGACGCTGGAACAGCTGACAGCGGAGCTGAAAGCGATGGGCCAGCCCGGCTTCCGGGCGAAACAGATCTTCCACTGGGTCCACCAGAAGCTCGTGACCGACTTTTCGGTCATGACCGACCAGCCCAAAGCCCTGCTGGCAAAGCTCGAGGAGGCATTTTACATCGCCGCGCCCATCATCGAGCGGCGGCAGGAGGCCAAGGACGGCACCGTGAAGTACCTGCTGCGGATGGCCGACGGCAACTGCATCGAGACCGTCGTCATGCGCTACCACTACGGCAACACGGTCTGCGTGTCCACTCAGGTGGGCTGCCGGATGGGCTGCCGCTTCTGCGCCTCGACCCAGGCGGGCCGGGTGCGCAACCTCGAGGCGGGCGAGATATGCTCCGAAATTTACACCGCCCAGAAGGACATCGGGGAGCGCATCTCCCACATCGTGCTGATGGGCATTGGGGAGCCGCTGGATAATTTTGACGAAGTGATGCGCTTTCTCGAGAACATCTCGTCCCCCGAGGGCGTGAACATCGGGATGCGGAACATCAGCCTCTCCACCTGCGGCCTCGTGCCGAAGATCGACCAGCTGGCCGAGAAGAAGCTCCAGCTCACCCTCTCCGTCTCCCTCCACGCCCCCAACAACGACATCCGCAGCGGCATGATGCCCGTGAACGACGCCTACCCCGTGGAGGTGCTGATGCAGGCCGTGCGCCGGTATCAGGAGACGACGGGCCGGAGAGTGAGCTTCGAGTACTCCATGGTGCGGGGCGTCAACGACTCCGACGCCTGCGCCAGGCAGCTGGCCGACCTCATCCGGGGGATGGGCGCTCACGTCAACCTCATCCCCATCAACCCGGTGGACGGCAGCCCTTATTCGGCTACCGACGCCGCCAACGTCCGGCGCTTCCAGCAGAAGCTGGAAAGCCTCGGCGTCAACGCCACCGTCCGCCGCCGTCTGGGCAGCGAGATCAGCGCTGCGTGCGGCCAGCTCCGCCGCGACGAGATGAACGGCAAAGTTTGAGAAGGAGAATCCTATGAAACTTGCAGGAAAAACAGACGTCGGCAGCGTCCGCCCCGAGAATCAGGATGACTACCGGGCAGGCGAGCTGAACAGCGACGCGGCCTGGGGCCTCGTGTGCGACGGCATGGGCGGTGCGCGGGGAGGCCGTGAGGCTTCCATGAGCGCCTGCGACGTCATCGAGCACAGCTTCCACGAGCAGTACGCCCAGTGCCTGCCCGGCGACGAGGAAAAGTTTTTGAAGCGGGCGCTCATCAACGCCAACCGCTTCGTCTTCCAGAAAGCCTCCCGGGAGGAGGAGCTGGCGGGCATGGGTACCACGGCGGTCTGCGCCCTCGTGCGGGGCGGCAACGCCTTTATCTGCCACGCAGGCGACTCCCGGGCCTACCTCGTCCGGGACGGCAGACTCACCCAGCTCACCCACGACCACTCCTACGTGCAGGAGCTGGTGGACTGCGGCACCATCACCGCCGAGGAAGCCGAGCATCACCCCCAGAAGAACATCATCACCCGGGCGCTGGGCGTGGACTATCGCCTCGACCCCGAGTTCACCAGCGTGCCGGTGCAGAAGGGCGATATGATCCTGCTCTGCACCGACGGCCTCACCAACGTCCTGCCCAAGGAAAAAATCGAAGAGATCTTCACGAAGGGCGGGTTCTACGACATCCCCGACCGGCTGGTGGACGCCGCCAACGCGGGCGGCGGCCCCGACAACATCACCGCGCTGCTGCTGGGCGTGGAGCCGCTGGAGGTGAAGCATGGATAATCTCATCGGCAAGACGCTGGACGGGCTTTACACCATTCAGGAGCTCATCGGCGCAGGCGGCATGGCCAACGTCTACAAGGCCGTGGTCTCTGCCCCCGGCGGGCCTGTGCCGGAAGGCACGGTGGTGGCCGTCAAGGTGCTGCGTCAGGAGCTGATGCATGACGCCGACCTCGTCCGCCGCTTCAAGAACGAGTCCAAGGCCATCTCCCTGCTCAACCATCCCAACATCGTCAAGGTCTACGACGTCTCTGTCAGCGAAAACTTACAGTATATCGTGATGGAGTGCGTGGAGGGCATGACCCTCCGGGAGTACCTCAACGAGCGGGGCGGCAAAATCACCAGCCGGGAGACCGTCCACTTCATCGCTCAGATCCTCCGCGCCCTCGACCACGCCCACCGCAACGGCGTCGTCCACCGGGACATCAAGCCCCAGAACATCATGCTGCTGGACAACGGCCAGCTGCGGATGATGGACTTTGGCATCGCCCGCATCTCCCGGGCCGAGAACCAGATACAGAACGGCAAAAAGGCCATGGGCAGCGTCCACTACATCAGCCCCGAACAGGCGAAGGGGGAGGAGACCGACCCCAAGAGCGACATCTACTCCGTGGGCGTCATGATGTACGAGATGCTCTCGGGCAGGCTGCCCTTCGACGCCGACGACATGGTGGAGGTGGCCCGCAAGCAGATACGGGACACCCCGAAGCCGCTGGCAGAGCTTGCCCCGGACGTGCCGCTGGGCCTCGTGCAAATTACGGAACGCGCCATGGCGAAGCTGCCGGTCAACCGGTATTCCAGCGCCGCAGAGATGCTGGGAGCGCTGGACGCCTACGTGCAGGACCCCTCCGTCACGTTCCAGTATCAATATGTAAAGGAAGAACCTGAAAAGGTGGTGAATGACCCCATGCCGCAGAAACGCAGCATCCGCAGACCCCCGGAGAAACCGGCGGCGAATCCCGCCCGCCCCAAGGCCGGGGCGAAAAAGAAGAAGCGCAGCGCCTTTATGCCGGTGCTGCTGGGCATCACGACGGCCTTTGCGCTGGCCTGTGCGGCCCTGTGCTGGACCATCCTGAACGATTCCAGCAACATCATGACCAAAAGCGACGACATCGTGCTGAGCGATTTCAGCGGCATGACGCAGGACGAGGTGAACGCCTCTGAGCAGGTGGCCTCCGGTCAGGTGGTCGTCAACTGGGAAGAGGAGTACAACAACGACTACGCCGCAGGCTATGTCTACAAGCAGTCGCCGGTGGCGGGCCGCACCGTCCGCGAGGGCCAGAGCGTGACCCTCACCGTCAGCCTCGGCATCCACTACGTCACCGTCCCCGACCTGACCAACTACGTGCAGGCCGACGGCGAACAGCAGCTGAAGGACCTGGGCGTGTCGGTGCTGGTCACTCAGGCCGTGGATGAGTCGGTGGCCGCAGGCTCCATCATCCGCACCGACCCCGCCGCAGGCAGTCAGGTGGCCGCAGGCACCACGGTGGTGATCTACGTCAGCCGCCCGCAGGTGGCCACCACCACCAAAGTCCCCAGCCTCATCGGCATGAACGTGAACGACGCCCGTACCCTGCTGGTGCAGCGGAAACTGGGTCTGGGCAGCCAGACCGAGCAGTACAGCGACCAGCCCGTGGGCAGCATCATCAGCCAGAACCCCGGCGAGGGCGCATCGGCCAAGCTGAACACCCGCGTCAGCGTCGTGGTCAGCGCAGGCCCTGAGCCTGCACCGGAACCCGAAGCACCCAGCGAGAGCACCGCCAGCAGCGACGGCTCCGGCGGCTGGTTGGGCGGCCTCTTCGGGGGCAGCAGCTCTTCCAGCGAGAGCACCGGCGCCAGCTCGTCTTCTTCCACCGGCGGCGGTCTCAGCGACTGGTGGACGTCCTGGCTGGGCTAAAGGAGAAGGTATGACAGGTTATATCACAAAAGGCATCGGTGGATTTTATTACGTTAAGACGTCGGAAGGCATCGTGGAGTGCAAGCCCCGGGGCATCTTCCGCAAGCAGAAGATCACCCCCGTGGCGGGCGACGTGGTGACGCTGGAGACCGAGAACGGCGCGGCGGTCATCGCGGGCATCGCGCCCCGGCGGAACGTCTTTGTCCGCCCGCCCATGGCGAACCTCGACGTGCTGTTCCTCGTGGCAAGCACCACACAGCCCACCCCCAGCACCCTCGTGCTGGATAAGCTCTCGGCCATCGCGGTGGACAAGGGCGTCCAGCCCGTCATCGTCTGCACCAAAGGCGACCTCGCCGAGGCGGAGTTTCTGCGCAGCGCCTACGAAAAATCGACCCTGCCCTTCATCCGCATCGACTACGCCACCGGCGAGGGTCTGGACGACATCAAGCACTGGATCAATGGCCGTCTCTGCGCCTTCTGCGGCAACTCCGGCGTGGGCAAATCCACCCTGCTGAACGCCCTCCTGCCCGACGTGGAGCGTCAGACCGCCGCCATCAGCCAGAAGCTGGGCCGTGGCCGTCACACCACCCGGGAGGTGACTATCTTTGAAGCCTTCGGGGGCCGCATCGCCGACACCCCGGGCTTCGCCAGCCTCGAGGCCAGCCGGGCGGGCTTCATCCCGAAAGAGGGTCTGGAACACGCCTTCCCGGAGTTCGGGCCTTACCTCGGCGCGTGCCAGTTCACCGGCTGCTCCCACCGCTCCGAGAAGGGCTGCGCCGTCCGCGCCGCCCTCGCGGAAGGCAAGCTCTCCCAGACCCGCTACGACAGCTACTGTGCCATGTACGATGAAGTCAAGGATGTGAAGGAGTGGCAGAGGAGGGGGTTGTAATGTCCCGCTGTGTTATCATTTCCGCCTGCCCGGTCAGCGCCTCGCTGGCGTCGGCCCTGCGGCCCGGCGACACCATCATTGCCTGCGACGCGGGCTACCGCAACTGTGCGCCGCTCCACTGCCGCCCCGACATCATCGTGGGCGACTTCGACACCGCGCCCTGCCCGGCGCAGGAGGGCGACGACACCATCATCCTGCCCCACGTCAAGGACGACACCGACACCGAGTACGCGGCAAAGCTGGCTTCCGAGAAGGGCTTCGACGAGGCGCTGCTGCTGGGTGTACTGGGCGGCAGACGCCTCGAGCATACGCTGGCCAACCTCTGCACCGGCCTCGGCCTCGAACAGCGGGGCGTCCGCGCCACGCTTCTGGACGAGCGCAGCCGCATCACCTTCGTGATGCCCGGCGAGACCCGCCGCTACCCGAAGGACGGGTATTTCTACCTCTCGGTCTTCCCGATGGAGGGCAGGGCAGAGGGGGTCTCGGAGCGGGGCTCCTTCTACGAGCTGACCGACGCCGTCCTCACCGCAGGCTACCCCCTCGGCGTCAGCAACGAGTATGCCGATGGCTCCGACTGCATCACCATCTCCACCCAAAAGGGCGCGCTGGTGGTGGTGGAGACGGTGCCGGACGGGCCGATCCTGAGCTGAACCGGAACATTCCGGGCGCGGAACGCCTATAATGGCGTATCAAGCGACGAAAGGTGGTCGGCTCTATGCAGGTGGTCGTTCTCAAAAGCCCCAAGTGCCTGAGAGGCTTGCTCCGGAGGCTGTTCGGCATCCGGAAAGAAATGCAGGACTGAAAGAAATGAAAAGCCGCTGCGCGGCAGTTTCTGTAAACTTTCTGTGCAAAGCTTGACTTTTGCGGGGAATGGCATATACTAAAGATGGAATTGTGAGTATGTTCCAAACTTTTTCACCCTCGGAAAGAAAAGCCCCCAAGGAGCGGCAACTCCCCGGGGGCTTTCCTTTAGTCGGGCTTACGGTTCTTGTCGAGTTTGCCAAGCCACTTGCAGATGTAATGAGAAATTACATTTGCCACGACAGACTCCAAAATTGTGAGTAAATGATTCAAACCTTTCACCCCCTCTCCCGTAAGATAGCGGGGATGAACCGCAAAACAAGTATATCATAAACTTCGGCAAAAAGATACAGGAAACGATGCGGAATGCCAAAGCCTCTCCCAAAGGGAGAGCCTTTTTCAGCCTCAGCCCCAAACCCGCGCGGACGGCTCTACGTATCGCTTCCTGCTTTCCATCTGCCATGGTTAAATTTTACCCCCTTCGGAGCAGCCGCCCCGAGGGGGTTTTCTCTTTTTCTGCGCAGAAATACGCAGAAAGCTTGCGTTGACTGCACAACCTTTCGTGGTTATAATGAAAGCAACAAAACAACCCATGAAAGGAGTTTTTTATGCAGAAAAACATGACCGACCGCACCCCGGGCAGCTACGATGACTTCGTGGCCTACCTCGGCACGGTGCGCACCGAAGAGGAGCTGTTCTCCCGGCTGACCTACTGGTTCGCCGGGCAGAACCGCCCCGAGGACGTCCTCAGCCGCTCCGAGCTGGTGGAGGCGAGGGCGAAGGAGCTGGGCTTCTGGCAGGGCCTGACCTTCCGGATGGAGCGCTGGCTGGCCGACGGCAAGAGCGAGCTGGAAGCGGTGGGCCGGGAGGAGTTCCAGAGCCGCATCGCCGAGGACTACGCCGCCTACCGGGAAAAGGCCGACGCGGCCCGGGCGCGCTTCCGGGACCGCCGCCGCGCCGCGCCCTTCAACTTCACCCCCGACTGCCTCGAGAACGTCCCCATCCAGAACGTGAGCTGGCTGGTGGATGGGCTGCTGCCCATGGGAGAGGTGTCGCTTCTGGGTGCCGACGGCGGCACAGGCAAGGGCATCTGGCAGGCCCAGCTCATTGCCTATGTCACGGCGGGCCGGACCTCCGGCTTCTTCCCCCAGCCGCCGGAGAAGACCGGCAGCGTCCTCATCTTTTCCGGCGAGGACGACCCCGGCAAGGTGCTCAAAGCCCGCCTGACGGCGGCAGGGGCCGACATGAGCCGGGTGATGGTGGTCACCAGCGACGCCTACTTTGCCCGCACCGGCAGCCCGCTCTGCATCCCGGACACCAGCTTTGCAAAGTACGTGGGGAAGGCCGCGCCCGCCCTCGTCATCATCGACCCGCTGCAGAGCTTTCTGCCCGCGGGGGTGGAGATGGCCAGCCGCAACCAGATGCGCAGCGCCCTGCTGCCCCTCAAAGCCCTCTGCGCCAGGCACGGCTGCGCGGCCCTCATCTCGATGCACACCAACAAGCGCGCCAACGTCTCGGGCCGCGCCCGTCTGGCCGACAGCTCCGACATCTGGGACATCGCCCGCAGCGTCCTCATGATGGGCCGCGACAAGAACAGCGAAAAGCTCTACCTCAGCCACGAGAAGAGCAGCTACTCCGCCCCGGCCCGGACGGCCCTGCTCCACATCGAGCAGGCACAGGTGGAGGGCGTGAAGACAGCCGTGGCCGTCTTTGACAGCCGCACCGACAAGAAGGACGCCGACTTCGTGGAGGAGCGCCGCGTCCGCACCGCCCAGACCAAGGAGGATACCGCGCAGGCCATCCTCAACGTGCTGGCCGAGAGCAAGCTGGGGAGTATGCCCAGCACCCAGCTCCGGGCAGAGGTGATGAAGGAGATGGGGTGCAGCGATAGGACATATGAGCGGGCCTATGCCGATATGATAAGAAAGGGCGAGCTTCACAAACGGCAAATCATGCAGAAAAATGGGGAGCGAGGATGGTTCACATTTTTGGCCTACGGCGGTAAAACAAATGGCGAAGTGACAATTTAATAATATAGATACGTTATATTTTACCAGTTCGCCAAGTTGGCGAAGTGCCTGTATTTGGCGAAGTGGTCAGTTCGCCAGCTTGGGTCAGTTCGCCACGATGGCGAAGTGCGATTTTTGACTGTACTACGATGAAAATCTACCACTTCGCCAGATACTCCGCCCCTCTCGGAGCAGCCGTATTTCCCGAAACCTGCGTGAATCGCCCCAAAACCTGCGCGAATGGCCGTTGCAGCTGCGGCGGGAGACGGGTTATAATGGACGTATCAAAAACACCACAGTGAACGGAGGATACGACCATGAAACTGAAAAAGCTCCTTGCCCTCGCCCTTGCGGGCGTGCTGATGCTGACCCTGCTCACCGGCTGTTCCGGCGGCGGAAACGGAGAGGACAGGCTCGTCGCGGAGGCCGTCGCCGACATCTTCAAGGGAAACTCCCAAAACGTCGAAGTCTCTTACAGCGTCCCCGCGCTGACCCGCACCATTCGGCCCGCGTTCACCCCGGACTGGTTCCAGAAGGACGAGGAGGGGAACATCATCTACCTGAAGAGCGACTTCCCCATAGACGCCGGTCTGCATCTGGACGACTTCCTGAGAGGCAGCCTGAAAGCCTACGAGCAGAGCAATTACGTGAGCTTTATTGCCTTCGACTCCACCGGGATGAGCGCCCTTCAGCAGGTAGAGCGGTTCTCCAGCGGTGCGCCGGTGGTCAGGGTGTACTATAAAGATGTGTCGCCCACGGTCAATACCAAGCTGTGTGTCGGCGTCTGCCATAAGACCGTCGAGGGCCGGGAATACTGCTTGGTAGTCGTTGTCCGGGCCCGCTGATGCGCTTGTAAACTTTCTGCGCAACGCTTGACTTTTGCGGGGAATCGCATATAATAAAAGTGATAAAGGTAGAAGCAAATAGTCCATTGGCTCACCCAAAAGGAAAGACCCCCTCCCGGAGCTGCAATCTCCGAAAGGGGGTCCTTTTTAGTGCTTACGGCCCGTCAGCCATCCGTCAAGCCACTTGCAAAAGAAAAGGCCCGTCTTAGTACAACCTCTCAGTCTCACTCCGTTCGACAGCTCCCCTAGTAGGGGAGCCTCTGGCGAAACCGTTCACTTTGCGGGGACTGCCAAGGCCTCTCCTACAAGGAGAGGTGGCATCGCGTCAGCGATGACGGAGAGGTTGGACTAAGACGGGCCTGCCCTCTGTAGCAAGGCCCGCCCTTTTGCGCCATATCGGGCTTTCAGCGTCCAGTAGGAAGTGGCCCGGCCTGCCAAAGCCTCCCCTCGGTAGGGGAGGAGGTGGCAGCGCGTCAGCGCTGACGGAGAGGTTGTACGAAGACGGGCCTGCCCTAGGCAGCAGCCTTGTAAACCTTCCCCCAGACTATCACCCCAAAATGCCAAGCCCCCAAGGAGGTCAACCTCCCCGGGGGCTTTTTTCTGCGTGAATCGCCCCAAAACCTGCGCGAATGGCCGTTGCAGCTGCGACGAGGCCGGGTTATAATGGAAGTATCAAAAACACCCAAGAAAAAGGAGGATACGACCATGAAACGGAAAAAATTCCTTGCCCTCGCCCTCGCGGGGGTGCTGACCGCAGTGACCCTCACCGCCTGCGCACCGCTGGAGGTCCTCTACGACTGGTTCTTTGGCGGCGGCGGCAGCGCCTCCCGGGGCAACGGCGTGAATCTGGTGGAGGTGTCCCCGGGGCAGAAAAGCCAGATTGTGCGCTGGTTTGGGCTCAACGATGGCGATGTCACCACCCCCGACAGGAGCCGGAAGGCCCTTGAGGAGGTGGTGGGCAAGCTGGATGCTGCCATGCTGGATACCGACAATAAACTGAACACCGCAGGGCAGAAGGCCCTGAACGATGTGGCAAAAAACCAGTTGCCGCAGGATAAGTATAGCTGGATGTGTATCGATGTGATGAAGTGGTCTCCGACCAGCGCAGATGCAGCCCCGGCGATCCCGGATGACACCAGAACGCTCTACTGGGCTGAGTATACTCATGGCAATGGCAGCACTTTCGGTGAGGGAGGTACGGTAGGAGGATTGTACCCGGAAACGAGCCTGCCGACCTATACGAGCGAGTTGTCTTCCTATCCCGATGTGAAAATGTGGATAGATAACTACAGAGGGGGCAGTAACGTAGATTTCTTTGCCGGCACCTTTACCAAGGACGGCAAGACCTATCTGGCCGTGGCGATAATCGGGAAGTCCATGGTGTGATGCCCTGGCGTCGGAACGGATAAGCTCTCCCCAAAGGCCCCCTCAGAGGGGCCTCTGAGGGGGCCTTTTTGCGCCTGTGGGCTGGCGCAGGGCATAGCCCGGCTTTGCTCCGCATACATTCTCATCAGAGCAAGGACAGGAAAGGAGCATCACCATGGAGCTGAAAGTGTTCCGGGACGTTCTGCCTGCGGCGGGTGCGGACTGCACCGCCAAGGCGGAGCTGCCCCTCGAGACCGAACTACTGATCTCGGACTATCTGCCGCCGGTGCAGCGCATCGTCAAGTGCTTCGCAAAGCCGGTGGTGCTGCAAAAGCAGCTGGCCCCCGGGCGGCTGACGCTGGAAGGATATTTGCGCTGTACCGTGTATTATCAGGGCGAAGAGGGGGCGGGGCTGTGCCAGACCGAGCAGAAGCTGCCCTTCACCAAGGCCCTCGAGCTGCCCAGCTTTGTGGCCACGGCGTGGACAGCCTGCGTCGAGGGCCAGACCGAATACCTCAACTGCCGGGCCGTCAACCCCCGCCGCATCGAGGTGCGGGGGGCCTACGGGCTGGTGGTGAGCGTCCACGCCCAGCTGTCCACCGAGGTCATCACGGCCCTCAGCGAGGGCGGCATCGAGCAGAAGCCGGTCACGCTGGCAGGAGTGCGGCGGGCCGCCACCCTCGAAAAGCTCGTGACCATCGAGGGGGCGCTGACCTTCCCGAAGCCCCCCGCCGCCATCCTCGACATCACCGGCACCGCCGAGGTGCGGGAGCTGAAGCGGATGCAGGGCAAGGCCGTGGCGAAGGGGGTCTTGCACGTCCTCTGCGGATGGCGGGCCGAAGGGGACGCCGCCCTCCGCAGCCAGACCGCCGACCTGCCCTTCAACCAGATCCTGGATGCAGAGGGCCTCAGCGAGGACTGCCGCTGCCTCTGCGTGCTGGAGCCGGTGGGCTTTGCGGCGGCGGAAGGGGAGACCACCGAGGACGGCTCTGCCTCCACCACCCTCACGGCCACGGCGATGCTGCGGCTGAGCGGCTGGCGTCCCTACCAGCTCCAATGCGTGGCCGATGCCTTCTCCACCCGCTTCGAGACGACCCTCACGCCCCAGACTCTCGCCACCGAGTCGCTGCTCTGCGCGCTGGACGAGACGACGGTGCTGCGGGGCTCCGGCCCTCTGCCCGACGCCGGAGCGCAGATTTTAGCCTGCTTCGCGTCCTTCGGGCCGGTGAGCCTGACGCGGCAGGAGGGGAGAGCCGTCCTGACGGCCCGGGCCGTGGTGTCGGCCTTTGCGGAAAACACCCTCGGGGAGATGGAGTGCTACGAAAAGGCGCTGGACTATGCCCTGCCTCTCCCCGCCGACCTGCCCGAGGATGCCGACGCCTACCCCGAGTGCTGGCTGAGCGTTCAGGACCTGCAATGCGCCAGCGCAGGCGGCGCGCTGGATGTGTCCCTCACCGTCCGGGCCGAGGGCGCGGTGCTGGCGCGGCAGACGGCCTCTCTCGTGGGGGCGGTGGAGCTGGGCGACCCCCTCGCCCCCGCCGACCCGGAGGTGTCGCTCCGCATCTGCTACGCCCAGCCGGGGGAGGAGCTGTTCGCCATCGCCCGGCGCTACCACGTCTCGCCCGGCCAGATGCTGGCCGCCAACGACCTCCCCGACGGCACCGCCCGCCTCGACGAGGCGCGGAGACTGCTTGTGCCGGGGGCGTGAGCGCAGTTGTAAACTTTCTGCACAGCGCTTGACTTTTGCGGGGAATGGCATACTATAAATAGTGAAAGTAGAAATTGAGCTAGTCATTTGACTCACCAAGAAGAAAACCCCCTCCCGGAGCTGCAACTCCGAAAGGGGGTCTTCTTTATTTAGTGCTTACGGCCCGTGAACCATCCGTCAAGCCACTTGCAACGGCGACGACCGCCGCCAGTGGCGGAAACAGGGAGGAGCTGTTGGGGCCGCGGCCAGCAGGATGCAAGCGGCAGCGAAGCAGACGCTGGGAGCCGCAACCCGGGCTCCTTCTTGTCATATCCATATTGCATCCGCTTTCATCATATAAGGCCGTTCCAGTCTTTTCTCTTCTGCGCCACATCGGGAACGCTCCTGTTCACGGGCATGAAGAGACTTTTTCTTCCAAGCTTCTATTCCCTAGGCCGAACGTATTAGTTACGCAGTGCTTTTTCACGCACTTCCGGTGTAACTGCTTTCAGAAGATTATAGAGGTCAATAATATCGGTGATTGCCTGCCGGTCCTGCACCGTCCATGTGTAATCAAACTTGCTATAATCCGTTCCCTCGAAACGCATGATAACGGTATCGGCACTCAAAAGGTTTCGCAACCATTCGACTTCACTGTCTTCCATTTCAAAGGTGGCCCATGCAAACCATTTACCAAGCTCTTTGTCGTATCCATAACCGGAGTTATCATAATCGCAAATGTAAGTGTACTTATAATCTCCACCGCGCAGAATGATGTCATCGATATCCAGCTCGGAAGAGCCCATGTAAGTAAAATCTTCCCAGAAAACAATAGTGTTCCCCTTGTCCCAGATATAAAGGTTGGGGCCAATGCCACACGTCTTGCGCTTATCGATGCTGTCATCATGCGGGGTTGTAATCGCCCAGCAGTCTTCTACTGCATCGTAGTTGACATTGCACTTTGCAAGTGCATCCTGAATACCAAGAATCTGCTGTGCTTCTGCCAGCACACCAAAATTGGTGACAGCAGCTTTTCCTGCATCATCCAACTGGTTATAGGCATCCAAAGCGGCCACGATTGCCGCGCGTCTGCTGCGCGTGACAGTACCGATCTGGCTGATCAGCGCTTCTACCTGCTCCGGGGTCACAGCACTATTCTGCTGCGCGAGCACCGCAAAGGGAACGTCCCCGGCGGGGCTGGCGGCCAGCGCGGGCAATGCAGTACCTGCCATCAGAGCGGCCACAAGGCTGCCTGCCACAATAACTTTGCATTTTTCTGTAATTTTCATTTGATTTGCCTCTTTCCTCTTGATTTCAGCTTATAGCTGTTGTAACACAAAATTATAGATACAACAAAGGTGTCAATGGGCGGGCACCGGGTGCAAAATAAGTATACCATAAACTTCGACAAAAAGATACAGGAAGCGATGCCGCAACCCGGCCTTGTCGAACGAAGTGAGACTGAGAGGGCAACCCCCATAAGTACGACTTATGACGAAAATATGAATAAAAACTCGAAAAAGCCCTACCGTTCCCGGTTCCGGTCTGCTATAATTTTCTATGCTTGTTACAAAAACCTGAAGTGAAGTAAAGGAGCCAGGAATATGATAAAAAGCGCTGAACTGGAAAATTCGGCATACGAGTTTGAGGCGAAAATGCCGCTGCGCCACGCTGTCCCGCTGGGATTGCAGCACGTGTTCGCCATGTTCGTGGGCAACCTCACCCCGCTGCTCATCATCACCAGCGCCTGCGGCCTCGCGGGCGGTGAGTTCGCAGACCTGCAGGTGAGCCTGCTGCAGAACGCCATGTTCGTGGCGGGCATCGTCACGCTGGTGCAGCTGTACGGCCTCGGCCCTGTGGGCGGCAAAGTGCCGATCATCATGGGTACCAGCTCGGGCTTCCTGGGCGTGTTCAACAGCGTGGCTGCCACCATGGGCGGCGACGTCACGGCCTACGGCGCCATGATGGGCGCATCCATTCTGGGCGGCCTGTTCGAGAGCGTGCTGGGCGTCTTTCTGAAGCCCCTGCGCAAGCTGTTCCCGCCGGTGGTCACCGGCACGGTCGTGCTGTCCATCGGCCTGTCCCTCATCTCCGTGGGCGTCAACTCCTTCGGCGGCGGCAACGCAGCCAAGGACTTCGGCTCGGTGGAAAACCTGCTGCTGGCCGTCTTCGTGCTGGTGGTCATCCTCTTCTTCAAGCACTGGACCAAGGGCTTCCTCAGCTCTTCCTCCATCCTCGTGGGCATCATCGCGGGCTATCTGGCAGCCATCGTCATGGGCTTCGTCCTGCCCACCACCGGCGTCACCGCCGACGGCGTGGAGTTCACCAAAGCATGGGTGCTGAACTGGAACAAGGTCGCTGAGGCCAGCTGGTTCGCCATCCCGAAGCTGGTGCCGGTCAAGATCGTCTTCGACCTCCGCGCCATCCTGCCCGTCATGATCATGTTCATCGTCACCGCCGTGGAGACGGTGGGCGACATCTCCGGCGTCATGGAGGGCGGCATGAGCCGCGAGGCCACCGATAAGGAGCTGAGCGGCGGCATCATCTGCGACGGCCTCGGCTCTACCGTCGCCGCCTGCTTCGGCGTCCTGCCCAACACCTCCTTCAGCCAGAACGTGGGCCTCGTGGCCATGACCAAGGTGGTCAACCGGGGCGCACTGGCCACCGGCGCCATCTTCCTGATGCTCTGCGGCCTCATCCCCAAGCTGGGCGCACTCATCTCCATCATGCCGCAGGCCGTTCTGGGCGGCGCTGCCGTCATGATGTTCTCCTCCATCGTGGTGTCGGGCATCCAGCTCATCACCAAGGAGAAGATGACTCCCCGCACCCTGACCATCGTCTCTGTGGCGCTGGGCGTGGGCTACGGCATGGGTGCAAACGCCAAGATCCTTGCCAACACCCCCCAGTTCGTCCAGCTCATCTGCGGCGAGAGCGGCATCGTGCCTGCTGCCTTCGTGGCCATCCTGCTCAACTGCCTGCTGCCCCGCGACGAGAAGTAAGCTTTGGAGCACTGCGGCCTCCCTGTCTTTGCAGGGAGGTCTTTTTGTGCTATAATTTCCCCAGTCTTATCAGAGGGAAGGAGGACTCTATGGAACTGCAAACTGCCGCCCGCTATCGTCTTCTGGACGAGCTGCGGGGACTCGACCTCATCAGCATGATGCTCTACCACGGGATGTGGGACGTGGTGTTCCTCTTCGGCGTGGCCCAGAAGTGGTACACCGGACGCCCGGGCTTTGTGTGGCAGCAGAGCATCTGCTGGGTCTTCATCCTGCTTTCGGGCTTCTGCCTGCCGCTGGGGCATCATCCGTTCCGGCGGGGAGCCGTCGTCTTCGGGGCAGGGGCGCTGGTCACAGCCGTCACCCTGCTCTTCCTGCCCGAGGACGTGGTGTGGTTCGGGGTGCTGACTCTGCTGGGCTCGTCCATGCTCCTCACCGCCGCGCTGGACCCGCTGCTGCGCCGCGTCCCGCCCGCCGTGGGCGTGGCCGTCAGCGCCCTGCTGTTCTGGGTGACCTACCCGACGATGAACGGCTTCTGGAACCTGCCGGGCGGGCGTCTGGCCCTGCCGCAGGCCCTCTACGCCAGCTACACCACGGCCTATCTGGGCTTCATGCCGAAGAGCTTTTTCTCCACCGACTATTTCCCGCTGCTGCCCTGGCTGTTTCTGTTCTGGGCGGGGTACTTCCTCCACCACCTCGTGGGCCGCGGACGCCTCGCGCCGCTGCGCAGGTCGGTCTGCCCGCCGCTGGGCTGGATGGGCCGTCACTCGCTGGTGCTCTATCTGCTCCATCAGCCGGTCATCCTGGGGGTGCTGACGGTGGCGTTCCGGCTGGTGAGAGCGGGGTAAAGCTTCTGGAAAAGTTAGCCTCTGTGACCGCTTGACAAAACAGCGGCGCTGTGGTATCCTATGGACGGTTAGAGAAATCTAACTAAAGAGATGCGTCTGAGCCTGCTTCCGGCGCATTTTTATGGAGCAAAAAGTTAGAAGCAGCTAACCCAATAAATCAAAAGTGAGGCTGAACATTATGAGCAAAGTAGCAATCGTATTCTGGAGCGCGACCGGCAACACCGAGACCATGGCAAACTGCATCGCGGAGGGTGCAGGCGCTGCCGCCGCCATCGTCCCCTGCGCCGAGATGGACGCAGCAAAGCTGGGCGAGTATGACGTGGTGGCCTTCGGCTGCCCGGCCATGGGCGCTGAGCAGCTGGAGGAGAGCGAGTTCGAGCCGATGTTCGCGGGCCTCGAAGGCTCTCTGAACGGCAAGAAGGTGGCTCTGTTCGGCTCCTACGGCTGGGGCGACGGCCAGTGGATGCGCGACTGGTGCGAGCGCGCCAAAGAGGACGGCGCACAGCTGTTCAGCGACGAGGGCCTCATCTGCAACGAGACGCCCGACGACGACGTTCAGGCTGCCTGCCGCAAGCTGGGCGCTGATCTGGCCAACTGGTAAAAAATAACACCGGCCCATCCTGCATCATCCCGCGTCTTTGGGGCAACCTAGGGACAAAGAGGTGATGAATGAATGGAAAACACAGGTGTCCGCTGTGATGTCTGCGAGTGCCGCCACAACGTGGGGAGCAGCAAGTGTGACTTGCCCGAGATCACGGTGACGGAGCGCTGCACCTGCTCTTCTCAGCAGGTGGACATCCCGCACTACTGCCAGAGCTACGAGAAGAAGTAAGCCCTGCGCAACAAAAAGACCTCTGCCCGACGGCCTTGCCGGGCAGGGGTCTTTTATCATTTGTGCTTCAGTGGAGGCTGACGCCGAAGGTGGGCAGGCTGCGCAGCAGGGTGCCGACGTTGTGCATCTCGTAGATGCCGAAGCCCAGAGCGCTGGCGGCTACGAGGTTGTCGGCCCGGTCGTCGATGAAGATGCACTCATCGGCCCGGAGATGGTACTTGTCCAGTAGGGCCTGATAGATGCGGGGGTCGGGCTTGTTGATCTTCACTTCGCAGGAGGCCACGCCGCCGTCGAAGAGACCTTCGAAGTCCCGGTGCATCAGCAGGTCCAGCACGTCCTCGGGGATGTTGCTCAGGTAGTAGACGCAGTAGCCGCGCTGCTTGAGCTGCGCCACCAGCGTCTGCATCCGGCGGCGGGGACGGAGCATGCTCATCCAGTCGTCCAGCACGCCCTCCACCTCGAAGCCCCGGCCCACGGCTCTGGCCCGCTCGAGCATCCGCTCGTTGGCCTCCCGGCGGGTGATGCGGCCCGCGTCCAGCAGCCGCCATTCTCTGCTGCCGAAGGTCAGGTCGTAGACCTCCTCTTCCAGCCCCCGGTTCCCGAACAGGTCGATGAGGTACTTGTGGGGGTCGAAATCCACCATGACGCCGCCGAAGTCGAACACGATATTTTTATACATCGATGATACCTCTTTAAAAAAAGTTGGGATCGCACTGCGCCCAGTATAGCACATCCGGGGCAGTATTTTCCAGCCCTTTTGCATCGTCCGGCCCGCACCGGCATAGGATGGGACTGTAAGGGGGCGGGGGAGATGACCTTTCGGGAGCTGTGCAGCAAGGAAGTCGTCCAGCTGAAGGACGGGGCCTGCCTTGGCCGGGTGGACGATCTGGAGCTGGACGCCGACACGGCCCGCATCGGGAGTTTGCTTCTGCTGGGGCGGCCCCGGCTCTTCGGGCTGCTGGGCCGGGACGAGACCCTGACCATCCCGTGGGCCGACATCGAGCGCATCGGTCTGGACGCCATCCTCGTGCGGACGGACATCCCCGCCCCGCCGCCCTCCCACGGGGGACTGCTGGATAAATTGCATCAGTGGCTGAACGGATGAAAGATTTTCACCCGTTTTTTGCCCGTCAGGGCTGGATTTTGGAGGCGGGATGATTATAATAGAGGACTGGGGCGGAGTCTGCCGCCTCAAATAATAAGAAAAACGCAGAAGTGAAAGGAACTTCTTTATGACACACCATCCGAGTGCTGCGTCCCTCCGGCTGCACGGGGCGCGGCTGCTGTTTCCGCCTGCGGCCACCCTTCTGTTTCTGGTGCTTACCGAGTACATCGCCCGCGGCGCCCTGAGCGGAGATACCTTTGTGCAGTACATCTTTCCCCACGCAGAAGCCTACCTGCTGGCGTGGGGGCTGCTCTTCCTCGTCTGGATGGCGGTGGACTGGCTCACCCGCTTCGCCCCGCTGGCCACCCTCCTGTCGGCCCTGCTGGGCTGTCTGCCCGCCACGGTGGACTTTTACATCCTGCAGCTCCGGGGCGAGCCCTTCCTCCCGTGGGACTTGATGCAGGTGTCCGAGGCGGCCGGCGTGGCCTCCGCGGCGGGCATCCACGTCCAGAAGAGCATGGTCGTCTCCGGCGTTGTGGTGCTGGCTCTGACCGTCGGCTCCTTCTTCCTCTACCGGGGGCGTCAGAAGCTGCCGTGGGTGCAGCGTCTGGCGGGCTTTGCGGCCAGCACAGCGGCCACCTGCGCCCTCATCTTCGGGGTGTTTTTGCAGCCTGCCGTCACCCAGTCGCTGGGCATCCTGCCCGACGCATGGATGCAGGACCGCTACTACCGCTATTACGGCGTCATCACCAGCTTCCTCACCAACCTGACGAATCTGGAGATCGACAAGCCCGAGGATTACTCCGAGGAGGCCATCAACGCCATCCTCGACGACGTGGAGGCAGGGGAGAAGTACACCACCAGCCCGGTCTACCCCGGCTCCTACGCCGCCCAGACCCCGGCAGACGAACAGGTGAAGCAGCCCACCATCCTCTACGTGATGGACGAGTCCTACTGGGACGTCTCGGAGCTGGAACAGTACGGCTTCCAGTTCGACACCGACGTCTCGGCCAACCTCCACGCTCTGCAGCAGACCAGCGCCTATGGCCGGGTCTACAGCCCCAGCTTCGGCGGCGGCACCTGTGACGTGGAGTTCGAGGCCCTGACGGGCTACTCGGTGTCCTATCTGCCCAGCGGCAGCAAGCCCTACCAGCAGCACGTGACGAAACCCATGTTCGCCCTGCCCAGCTACCTCAAGACCGAAGGCTATCAGACGGCGGCGGTCCACTGCTTCTGGGCCAGATACTGGAGCCGCGACACGGCCTACCCCAACCTCGGCCTCGACGACTTCATCAGCCTCGAGAAGATGCACGGCGTCCAGAAGGTGCGCCGCCACTACTGGACCACCGGCCTCGTCACCGACGACTCCATGGCAGACCAGATCATCGGCCAGTACGAGACCATGAAGGCCCAGTCCGACGCCCCCGTCTTCCTCCACGCCGTCACCATGCAGAACCATACCAATTATAATAAGGATAACTACCCCGACGACCAGCGGGTGAAAGTCACCGAAGCCCCGGCGGGCCTCAAGGCCAGCACCGTGGGTGCGCTGGAAGACTTTGCCACCGGCATCCGGGACGCCGACGCCATGCTGGGCAGGCTGACGGACTACTTCTCGCAGGTGGACGAGCCGGTCATCCTCGTGTTCTGGGGCGACCACTACAACCCCATCGACTCGAACTACGACATCTACACCCGCAGCGGCTATGCCAGCGGCTCCAGCGCCGACCCCCGCCTCCATCAGACCACCCTGCTCATGTGGTCGAACTATTCCGACCGCGCGGTAGACCTCGGCACCATCGCCGCCTACGACATCTCGCCGGTGATGATGGAGCTGTTCGGCCTGCGTCAGCCCGCCTATTTCCAGTTCCTTGGCCGTCAGCTCCGGGCCGCCTACCGGGCCAACACCCGCGGCACCATTCTGGAGAAGGACGGCACCGCCTCGAACGAGCTGACCCCCTTGCAGCAGAAGTGGAGCGATGAGCACTGGCTGCTCCAGTACGACCTCATGTTCGGCAAAGGCTATGCCCTGAGCCGGATGGGGCTCGAGGAGCTGTCCGAGGGCGCAGATTGACGAAAAACTACGATTCTTTTTAGAAAAAAGCACGAAAACCCCTTGCAACGGCCAGAGGTTTGTGCTATTATTACTTAGCATTACACACGCATCACTATGCCCTTTTGTGCCCGGCGAGCCTGTGCTCGCGGCCAGAGGATGCCGAATCGGCGAGAATTTTTTTCGGCGGTCAAGGAGATTTTTCGAAGCAATCCTGACGGATTGCGAGAAGAAACGACGAAGACCGCTGGGAAAAAGGCCGACTAGACGGTATTCGATGGTCGTGAACGCAGGCTCAGGGGTGGAGGGCAGTCCGCAGGCATCCGATATGTCAGCGGATCACGGTGTGCGGAGGCAAAACAAATTTTGGAGGTAATTTTACTATGGCAGTCGTTTCTATGAAGCAGCTTCTCGAGGCAGGCGTTCACTTTGGTCACCAGACCCGCCGCTGGAACCCCAAGATGGCGAAGTATATCTTCACCGAGCGCAACGGCATCTATATCATCGATCTGCAGAAGACCGTGAAGAAGCTGGACGAGGCTTACAACTACGTGAAGGAAGTTGCAGCTGAGGGCGGCGACATCCTGTTCGTCGGCACCAAGAAGCAGGCTCAGGAGTCCATCCGTGACGAGGCTCTGCGCTGCGGCATGCACTACGTCAACGCTCGCTGGCTGGGCGGTATGCTGACCAACTTCCGCACCATCCGCAAGCGCATCGACCGTATGGATCAGCTGGCTAAGATGAAGGAGAACGGCACCTTCGAGCTGCTGCCCAAGAAGGAAGTGGCTAAGCTGGAGCTGGAGATGGAGAAGCTGGACAAGTATCTGGGCGGTGTCAAGAACATGAAGACCCTGCCGAAGGCTATGTTCATCGTCGATCCTCACAAGGAGCGCATCGCTGTTGCTGAGGCTCGCAAGCTGAACATCCCCATCGTTGCTATCGTTGATACCAACTGCAACCCCGACGAGATCGACTACGTCATCCCCGGCAACGACGACGCTATCCGCGCTGTCAAGCTGATCGCTGGCGCTATGGCTGACGCTGTGCTGGAAGGCA
>ERZ1673701.568-NODE-568-length-40988-cov-211.474434_pt1 | contig 40988 bp, 29 predicted proteins | sample MGYA00580231_ERZ1673701 | MGnify/ENA primary metagenome ERZ1673701 (study PRJEB41218, sample SAMN15661798) | gut metagenome | host: Homo sapiens | place: Canada: London | collected 2015-08-20/2019-03-30 | study: EMG produced TPA metagenomics assembly of...
GAAGATTTTTATAAATACCTGGAAAAGAACGTGTTGCAGGGCATGTTTTTCCGACACCTCCGGGAACGGACGGGAACAGCCCTACATTATATATTTCGCGCGGGCGCGTGCACGCGCACATGAGCGCATGTGTAAAAAGAAAAGGCAAAGATGCACACCGAACCGGTACAAGAGAACAGCGGAAACACGGAAAAATCCTGCACGAAATTTCTTTGCACGAAGGCCAAAAACCGGAAAAACATCCGAGAACGCAGGAAACAGAGGTACCAGTCCATCATAAAAGCCGTGATTTTCTCATACAGTATTCGAGAAAACACTTCAAAAATCTTTCACTGCAAGGACATATCTGGACAAACCTCCCGACTTTTTCTATGTTTTCCTTTCGGGAAACGTAGGTTTCCGCCGGGGAAAACGTACGTTTCACGAAAGGAAAACATACGTCTCCCCTAACGGAAACATAGAAAACTTAAAGGCAACGAAGGATTATCTCACCGGCATTTCTTCAATACGGAATGCTTGAAGGAGGAAAAACGAAGAGTTTGAAAAACAAATGGGGTGCTTACAAGGAAAAATAAGTAGGTGCTTACAGGAAAAACTGAAGAAACAGCTTGAAGGAAAACTTACAGAAAAACGAACAAATAAAAAAACGACTCAGCAAACAGAAAAAAGGAAACCTCACATAAGGACATAAAAAAAGGAGTTCCGCTGAACTCCAACCTTTGTTAACCTTAAATCTAATACTATGAAAAACACAGTGCAAAAGTAAACATTCCGGTTGAAACCACAAAAGAAACAGCTGAAAAGTTATGTTTTACAACACATATTAACCATCTGACATGGCCCGATAAAATCCATTAACAGAACAAGGATTAAAACTGAAAAAGTGCAACACTCCACGATGCGGGATATTATACTCTTGAAATAAGACTTACGATTGTCTAAAAATCATACACTCATTGTCAAAAAATTAGACACTCCTTTTCCATCGCAAAATCAGCATAATTCTATCAATCAGCTACTTGCGATAATGGCACGGAAATTGTATCAAGAATGACAACAAACAAAAATATAACCACAGAGCATGAAAACTTACCTTACATTCTTACAACGCAACAAACTCTTCACCTTTGTCAACGTCATCGGGTTAAGCATCTCCCTGATGTTCTTCCTGCTGATAAGCCACATGGTGACCCGACAACTCACTGTAGACAAAGACATGAAAGACGCAGACCGGACTTACGTACTGGCCAGCGAAATATGGGCAGGAGGTCATATCCTGCTGGGCGACAAACTACAAAGCCGTTACCCGGAAATAGAGGACTGGTGCGCCGTGAGCGGTTCCTACGAACAGTTTGTCAAAACCAATGACAAGCCCGTGAATATACAAATGATGTTTGTCCGCGAAAACTTCTTCCGGTTCTTCAATTTCCATCTGCTGGAAGGGAATCCGGAAACCTTGCTGGCCAATGCAAACAGCATCGTGCTGACACGTTCCTGCGCCATCAAGCTGTTCGGTACGGAGCATGCGCTGGGTAAAACCCTCATAGAACAGGCATTCGGCAACCAGAAATGTACGGTAAGCGGTATCATAAAAGACATTGACAACTCCATCTTTCCTTCCAACATTGAAGCATTCAGTCCTCATAAGAATGTACGGTATGTTCATTGGAGTGCCAGCGAAGAAAATACCGAGTTGGGCAATGCCGCCAGCTGCATCTTCTTCCTGCGCTTCCATCCGAATGTCAATCCCAACGACAAGGCAAGTGACATCGCCCGCTTCTTCAAGGAATTCTTCTGGATTTACCAATACGACGCCGTAAAAGAAGTACGCTTTATACCTGTGCATGATTTTTATTTCTCCGACATTCCTGCTGCTGGAGCAACCCTTAACCAATACAGCCGGAAACTGGTATTTATTTTCCTGACCATCAGCATCTTGATTCTGTGTATGGCCACCTTCAACTACATCAGCATGAGCGTGGCCCAGACCAGCTACCGGGCAAAGGAAATGGCTGCCCGCCGCCTGCTAGGTTCTTCCAAGAAGGATATTTTCTGGCGCATGATTGCCGAGTCGTTCCTGATGACCACCTTCGCTTTCCTGGTAGGTTTCTTGCTGGCCAAAGCTGCTGAACCGACCGCTATGGACTTGCTTCACACACGGCTCGACATCGTAGGAGGCTTAAATCCTGTCACCGTATCCTGCTATCTGCTTCTGATTGTCGTACTTTCCCTGCTTTCCGGTTTCGTACCCGCCACGATGCTGTCGCACTACCATCCGCTGGACATCGTAAAAGGTACCTTCCGCCGGAAGACCAAGACGTTATATCTCCGCTTGCTGAATATCGTGCAAAACGGGCTGACCATCGCCATGTTGGGATGCGCCCTCTACCTGACTGTACAGATTTACCGCATCCTGCACGCCCCATTGGGATATGAATATGGACACGTACTCTCTTATCCCCGAATGTCTAACGACCAAAAGTTACAACTCTTCCGCCACGAAGCCCAAAAACTCCCCTTTGTGAAGCACGTCAGTTTTTCAAACGGTACCCCCTTGGACGGAGGCAATAACGACACGATGAACTTTAACTCCACCGACAGTACCCAGGTGCTAAGCTTCCAGACATTTATCGTTGATTCGGCCTTTATCGACATGTTTCACATCCAAATCACGGACGACCGTCATGCCGGATTCGATACGCACAATTACCTGGTGAGCCAATCGGCCATGAAAAAGCTGAAACAACTGGGCTTTACCGACCATGTCCACAGCAGTGACGGAAACTATTCCTGGAACATCACCGGCGAATTCAAAGACTTTCAAATTCAATCTCTACTGGAAAAAGACCCTCATCCGCTGCGCATGCAGATTGCTCCTGCCGACAGCATCAGTCCCTGGAACATTCTGGTGGAAGTACGCGACGGCCAACCGGAAACTTATAAGAAGCAACTCGACCAGCTCTATTCCAAAGTGATAGACGGGTACCCGTTTGAATCAAAATGGTATGACACCCTGATGCAGGACATGTATGAAGATATTAGCCGCATGAGCCAGCTGATTCGCATTTTCACCTGCGCGGCACTGGTCATCTCCCTGCTGGGACTGACCGCCATGAGCATCTATTTCATCGCCCAGCGGAAACGCGACATTGCCATCCGCAAAGTCTTCGGTTCCGACAGCCGCCACGAAATGATGCAACTGATGAAATTCTCTTCCGTCTCGCTCGTTATCAGTCTGCTGATTGCGCTCCCGCTGATGTATGTGGGAATCCGCCAGATAGACAAGATTGTAACCTACGAGAGCAGTTTCCCCTGGTGGGTACCGATTGCCGCCTTCCTGATTGTGAGCCTCATCTCCCTGGCCTCCGTCTGGCTCATCAGCCGAAAAGCCGTACGGGAAAATCCGGTATGCAACCTGAAAACAGAATAATCCCTATCAAACCCAGAACATAAAATAACAACGATATGAAAACCATTTTACGAAATCTATTTTACACCCTGAAGCGCTTCCGGACCGCCTCCGTGCTGAACCTGCTGGGACTTTCGGCCGCCTTTGCCGCCTTTGTCCTGCTCATGATGAAGGTGAGCTACGAGCGCAATTTCGATACCTGCTATCCCCATGCCGACCGCTTGGTCATGCTGAACCTGTCAGAAGCCAAAGGAAGCAATCATGTCAGTATCCTTCCCCGAGGCCCCATCGACTACCTCATCCAGCAAGTGCCCGGCATCGAATACGGTACCATCTATTCCCCTGCCTGGTCCAAGCAGGCTTTCTACACCGACCCCAAGAATCCGCAATATTTCTACGAAGAACCGTGGGCCGTATATCCGGACTTCGGCAAAATCATCGGACTGAAGTTTGTGGAAGGCAGCGACCAGGAAATGAACCAGCCGGAAAGTGTCATTATCTCCGAGAGCTATGCCCGCAAACTGTTCCCCAAAGGAAACGCCTTGGGCTCCTATCTGTATGCAGACACCCCAGACTGGCGAAGTCCGGAAGCCACGAAGTTCCGGATATGCGGTATCTTTGAAGACCTCCCCGAAAACTGCCAGTTCAAGAACGACCTTTTCGTACCAATGGGAAAGCTGCAGGAGAACGACTGGGGCAGCCAGAACTTCTATGCGTTCTTCCTGCTGAAACCGGGCGTCAGCGTAGAAGAAGTCAACCAACAGATTACGGCTACAGGGGTCGACGAACGACTGTTCACCGGAGAGCCAGGCACACAGAAACTCTATGTCTTCCCGATACAGAAACTGTATTATGACATGTATTCCCCCTACTATTTCAAGACGGGCAGCCGCAGCACCATGACCTTACTGGTAAGCATCGGCTTCCTGATTATCCTCATTGCATGCATCAACCTCATCAATTTCAGTACGGCACTGGCTCCGATGCGCATGCGCAGCATCAACACCCAGAAAGTGCTGGGAAGTACCAACGGAGAACTGCGCCGTGCCTTGACCCTCGAATCGGTCGTCATCGTACTGGTCAGCTGGTTGCTGTCATTGTGCATCGTGGCCGCCCTGATTCACTTGAACGTGCTATCCTTCATGGGCTTCACGCCCTCCCTGCTTGTCTACTGGAAATACGTGGTCTACACCGGACTGATAGCCCTACTTACCGGCATCGTGGCAGGACTATATCCAGCGTGGTACATGACCTCCTTCCCTCCTGCCCTCGTACTGAAAGGCAACTACGCCCTGAGCGGAAAAGGACAACGGTTGCGTACGATACTCATCGGCTTCCAGTACATCGTTTCGTTCGCCCTGATTACTACTGCCGCTTTCATCTTCCTGCAGAACCGCTTCATGCGCAACCATGAACTGGGCATCGACAAAGACCAGATACTGGTAGCTTCCCTCCCCCAACAGCCTTTCCACAGCAGTCCGTACCGTAAGTTCGACAGCCAACTGAAGAGTTTTGCGGAAATCGACGACATCGCCTATGCCAAATGGGAACTGGGGGCCAGCGAAGGATACACGCAATATTCTTTCACCTACAAAGGGACTCAATATGGGCATCAGTATATTGACGTCACTCCCAATTTCTGCCGCGTCATGGGCATGCACATCCTGTCGGGAAGTGACTTCCTGCCCAGCGATTCCATTTACACTTCCCAGCTGAACTTCATCGCCACACAGGACTTGCAGCAAGAAAGCGGTATTCCGGCAGGAGAGACACTCGACTTTTTCCCGTGGGGGATGAAAGCCCTTCTCAAAGGATATGTGAACAACGTGCAGTTTACTTCATTAAAGATGAATCCCGTGCCTTACATATTCTGTCCCAACGGCGCCTACAGCAACCAAGTTTTGCCGTTTGCCTATATCCGCGTAAAAGCCGGAAGCGACATGGATACCGCCCTGAAACACATCCGCGAGACCATCAGTGACTGCTTCACCGGTTATCCCACCGAAGTGAAGTTCTATGACCAGGTCTACGGACAACTGTATCAGAAGGAAACCGACCAGCAAAAAATCATTACCTGGTTCAGTCTGCTAGCCATCCTCATTTCATTGGTAGGCGTATTCGGCCTGATTATATTTGAGGCCGAACACCGGCAGAAGGAAATCGGCGTACGCAAGGTCTACGGAGCCTCCATCCGGCAAATTCTCTGGATGTTCGGACGTTCCTATCTGATTCTCTCAGTGGTATGTTCCCTCATCGCCAGTCCCATCGCCTGGTATGCCGTATCAGAATGGCTGAAGCAGTTCAATGAACGGATTCCCATCTCGCCCTGGGTCTTCCTCTGCACCTGCCTGCTTATCAGTGCCATTACCTTGGTTACCATTACGATACAGAATTACCGGACGGCCACCAGCAATCCGATAGACTGCCTGAAATCGGAATAAAATCAATCAGAAAAAACAATAGTGAATTACTTTGAAAAGGCTGTTTCCATCACCCATGGAAATGGCCTTTTTTCAGCCCCAGACGTATGGGCATAAAAAAAGGAGTTCCGCTGAACTCCAACCTTTGTTAACCTTAAATCTAATACTATGAAAAACACAGTGCAAAAGTATTTATTTTATTTGGAACGGCAAAGCCTGAGAGTAAAAAAGAATGTTTTACAACATACATTAACTACTTCCTACTCTTTGATTAAATCTCTTAACAAGTAAAGAAGCAAAGCTAAAAAAGTGCAGAGCCATCCTCACTCTAATAAGACGGAAGCTTATACATTCGATAGCATCGGCCTTTTTTCAACTCGAACTCCAGATTCTCCCGGTCTTTCCGCGACAGTTTTTCGTGGATATTCACCGCAAACTCATAGGTTGCTCCTTTCTGCATGTGCGGCAGACGGATCTTACAGACCCTTTTCTTCTTATAGAACAGGCAAAACGAGACTTTACGCACCGTTTCCTCTCCGTCGTTGCAGATTTTCATCTTCACGCGCTTCCCGTCGGGCAAGGAACAAAATACCGGCGGACAGATTACCATTTCTTTCAATTCATTCGCCTCATCATGGAACATCACCATCTGAAGCGAATCCATTCCTTCCACTTGTGCATGTACCTGACCTGCAAACAGCATGAAAGCACATACCACTCCTGCCATGTAATTCCATTTCATAACCCAAAATCTCCATAATTTACCTCTCAGTAAAATTACAAAGAATATCCTGTTTGAGTTTAAAATATTGCATCTGTTTGGATAAATAAAGAATAAATGCACATATTTAAGGTAAATCACACCACAAAAAAAGCGATTTGACACCTCTATTCCGTATCAAACCGCTTTGTCCGAGAGTAAAATGAACTTTTATTTCTCCTTATCCAGCTGCTTCTTTTCAATCAAATAGGAGATGACCAGGCCTAAACCGCCTCCCAGCAACACACTGGCTCCGTAAATGACGGAAACCGTATGTTTTACTACTTGGCTTGGGTCCTCCATAAAATATTCCGGCTGAGTGGCATACACCAGACCATATCCAATCAACAATCCTACACCTATCCCCAACAGCAGACATCCCACTCGTAATCCACCAAAAGAGAACAAGCTGGGCCGATACACAATTCCATGCTTAAAAGTCTCCGGCGTCAGCTTATCTCCCAGTTTCTCAATCAGCATCATCCGCTCTCTTCTTCCAGCAAACAGTTCAAACAGTTTGTAAATCACTCCAAATACAATGGCCACATTGGCCACAATCATTAATTCTTCCATCGTCGTTTCGTTTTTAATTTGTTACTTTGCCCCTTTAGACGCATATCCCCGGAAAAGGTTACACTCCATGAGCATAAAAAAATTTTCTCGCCAAGCTGTAACCTTTCATTCGACCCCGCGTCTAAAAGGCATCATGCAAAACGAGGAATCACATATCATCGCATCCATTCTGAGCGGGAGAACCGAACAGTTCTCCTACTTTTTGGATACTTACGGGCCACAGGTGTTTCATCTGATTGTCCGCATGGTAGGCTCGCCGGAAGATGCAGAAGAACTGACGCAAGACTGTTTTATGAAAGCCTTCACCCACCTTGCCTCGTTTCAGGAGAACAGCAGTTTCTCTACCTGGATTTATCGCATCGCCTACAACACCGCCACCTCCGCCCTGCGGAAGAAAGAGCATGAACTCCTTTCGTTCGACGACCGGATGTGGAACAGCTTGTCGGATACGGAAGTAGATGAAACACTCAATACGGAAAATGAGATACAGATAGAAAAGCTGCAACGAGCCCTCACCCGTCTGACTTCGGACGAGAAAGCCTTGGTGACACTCTTCTATGAAGAAGAGAAACCGGTGACGGAAATAGCCTATATCCTTCACCTGACCGAAAATAATGTAAAAGTGAAACTACACCGCGTCCGCAAAAAATTATGTACCTTAATGAAAGAGGAGGATTGACTTATGAATACCACCGATAAAGGACTTAAAAAGGCTCTCAGCCAGCAGCCTGACTACCGGTTGCCCAGCAATTTCAGTTACCGGATGATGCAGAAGATTCATCAGGAAACCTTTCTACGCGAAAAGCGGCAAGAGAAAAGATTGTTCATCCTTATGCTCGTCACTACCTTTCTGGCAGGTGGAGGTTGCCTGGGGATTTTGTGCTGGCAATACGGAAATAAAATCCTCGCCCTGCTACAAACCTTGCAAGAAGACAGTCCTTCCCTACAGACCTGGCTATTTTATTTGCCTATTCTCTGTGCCCTCTTCCTGCTCTTCCTGTTCGACCGATGGCTACGGAAAAAACTCATTTCACACACTTAAAGAAGCGGTTCAAAAGCCAGCCCACCCAACGGAGCACATTATTCATAAAAACAGAAAAAAATCCTCCTGCGCCAGTCTTTCATTCGAACTAACCTCAGGAGGATTTTATGTGATGACTTATTCAGTCAGCCGCTCTTATTTGAAAATACAGCCAGAAACTTATTTCCGGTAGCTTGCCAGTTCTTCAGTCTGGAACTTGCGGATGAAGTTGAAATGTTTTTCCACTTCAGCCTCTGCATAGTTCACATACACATTCAGTGACTTGCCGAACATTTCAGGAGCCTTGGTGGCATCCTGCAACAGCAAGTGGCTCATCACGCAGACAGCTGCCATTTCATACAAACGACGGGCCACGAAATCCAGCAGTTCCTGGTTCTGTGCTTCCTTCACTGCATTGGTGCAAGCTTCCAGCTTACGGGTCATGTCCTTGATACGGTTCATGTAACCTTCATATTCCGGTGCACAAGGTATCGTTTCAAATTCATGCAAAGTAGCCGCATACGAACCATTGGTCACATAACGGATGGCAGCAACCGTCTGCAACTGAGTAGTTCCTTCATAGATGCTGGTGATACGGGCATCACGGTAGATACGCTGACACGCATATTCCATCATGAAGCCGGAACCGCCGTGTACCTGGATACAGTCGTAGGCATTCTGGTTGGCATATTCAGAGTTCATACCTTTTGCCAGCGGCGTAAAGCTGTCGGCCAGTTTCGCATAGCGTTTCTGTTCCTGACGTTCTTCCGGAGTCAGCTTACGTTCGCGGGCGATGTCGTCCAAGGCTTTGTAGATATCCACATAACGGGAAGTCTGATACAACAACGCACGACCGGCATCCAGTTTCGCCTTGATGGTAGCCAGCATGTCGTACACTGCCGGGAATTCGATAATCGCTTTACCAAACTGCTTACGGTCTTTTGCGTATGCCAACGCTTCATCGTAGGCAGCCTGGCTCAAACCTACTGACTGAGCCGCGATACCCAGACGGGCACCGTTCATCAATGCCATGACGTATTTAATCAAACCAAGCTTGCGGTCGCCACAAAGTTCAGCCTTCGCATTCTTGTACACCAATTCACAAGTCGGAGAACCATGGATACCCAGCTTGTTTTCAATACGACGTACGTCAACTCCACCATCGTTCTTGTCATAGATGAACATAGACAAGCCACGACCGTCGTGAGTACCTTCTTCCGAACGGGCCAATACCAAGTGAATATTGGCATCACCGTTCGTGATGAAACGTTTCACTCCGTTCAGACGCCAACAGTTGTTGGCCTCATCGTACGTAGCCTTCAGCATCACGCTCTGCAAGTCGGAACCTGCATCCGGTTCAGTCAAGTCCATAGACATGGTTTCACCCGCACAGATACGCGGAATGAAACGGCTGTGCTGGTCTTCATTACCGAACTCATACAAGGTTTCAATACAGTCCTGCAAAGACCAGATGTTACCGAAACCGGCATCAGCCTGTGCCACGATTTCCGCGCACATGGTGTACGGCGTAATCGGGAAGTTCAAGCCACCGAAACGGCGCGGCATGGTCATTCCGTTCAATCCGGCCTTTACCATAGCCTCCAGGTTAGCCTTTGTACCCGAAGCATATTCCACACGGCCATTGGCATGATGCGGACCTTCCTGGTCTACTCCTTCAGCATTGGGTGCAATCACCTCACCCGTGATTTCACCGGTTATTTCCAACACTTTATCGTAAGAGTCGATGGCATCCGCATAATCCTGCGGCGCATAATCGTACTCGTCTTTATCTCTGTAATCGCGTTCTTTCAACTGACAGATACGCTCCATCATCGGATTGTTCAAGTGAAACTTGAGTTCCGGATGTTCTGTATAAAAGTTTGCCATTATTTACTGTTCTTTTTATAATACTTAATCATTTTCGGGATTACCTCTTCCACCGTACCGTTGATGACATAGTCAGCGATGGTGTTGATCGGCGCATTCGGGTCGCTGTTCACAGAAATGATGATACCTGCATCCTGCATACCGGCGATGTGCTGAATCTGTCCGGAAATACCGCAAGCGATATACAATTTCGGATGTACCGTTACCCCTGTCTGACCAATCTGACGGTCGTGTTCACAGAAACCGGCATCTACCGCTGCACGGCTGGCACCGACTTCTGCATGAAGTTCCTTGGCCAGTTCGAACAGCATGTCGAAACCTTCCTTGCTACCCATACCGTAACCACCGGCTACCACGATAGGTGCTCCTTTCAGATTATGTTTCGCTTTTTCCACGTGACGGTCGATAACCTTCACCACATAATCCGTTTCGGGCACATACTTCGCCACGTCGTGACGAATCACTTCACCCTGGTAGTTGGCATCTACGATTTCTTTCTTCATCACCCCTTCACGAACGGTAGCCATCTGCGGACGATGTTCCGGATTGACGATGGTAGCCACAATGTTACCGCCGAAAGCCGGACGAATCTGATACAACAGGTTTTCGTAAGTGATACCGTTCTTCTTGTCTTCATGGTTACCGATTTCCAGCTGCGTACAGTCGGCAGTCAGACCACTCGTCAAGGCTGAAGACACACGCGGCCCCAGGTCACGACCAATCACCGTCGCACCCATCAGGCAAATCTGCGGTTTTTCTTCCTTGAACAAGTTGACAAGAATAGAAGTATGAGGAAGTGAAGTATAAGGGAACAAGCCCGGAGCGTCGAACACATGCACGCGGTCTACTCCGTATGGCAAAACTTGTTTTTCTACATCTGCAAGGCCACTGCCGGCACAAATCGTTTCCAACTGGCATCCCAGCTGGTTGGCCAACTTACGACCTTTGGTTAAAAGTTCGAGACTGACATCGGCCACATGGGCACCTTCCATCTCACAATATACAAATACGTTATTCATAGTCTTTATCCGATAGTATGGTTAGCCAACAGTTCAACAATCAAATTCTCTACGTCTGCATCGCTGCCGGTGAGTGTCTTGCTTTCCTTTGCCTGGAAGATGATGTTTTCAATCTTCTTCACCTTGGTCGGAGAACCCGACAGACCGCATTGTTTCGTGTCACCGTTTACATCGGCTACGCTCCATTCCGTGATGTTCAGATAAGGACGGCTTTCATACAAAGAAGCATAAGGCAGTTCTGCCCCGTCTTTGGTAATGGCCGCTTTTTCCTGACCACCCAGTGCACGTTTGTATTTCTGCACCAGTTTCGCATTGCGCGGACGGCAAGGAGCGGCACTGCCGTTCACCGTCAATACAATCGGCAGCGGAGCTTCTACGGTTTCCACACCCCCGTCGATATGACGTTTCACGCGGATGCGTCCGTCTTTTACTTCTTCAATTTCTTCTACGTAAGTTACCTGCGGTAATCCCAGTTTTTCAGCCACCTGCGGACCTACCTGTGCGGTATCTCCATCGATAGCCTGACGCCCGCCCACGATGATGTCGTATGCACCAATCTTACGGATGGCAGTTGCCAGCGCATACGAAGTGGCCAGCGTATCGGCACCGGCAAAGGCACGGTCTGTCAGCAGATAACCGTTGTCGGCTCCTCTGTATAATCCTTCACGAATGATTTCAGCGGCACGGCCTGGTCCCATTGTCAGAATTGTCACAGTAGAACCGGGATGTGTGTCTTTCAGTCTGAGTGCCTGTTCCAAGGCATTCAAGTCTTCCGGATTAAAAATCGCCGGAAGTGCCGCACGGTTGATGGTACCGTCAGCATTCATGGCATCTTTTCCCACACAGCGTGTATCGGGAACTTGTTTTGCCAATACTACAATTTTCAAACTCATTAGATTCTTTATTTTGGTATTAGTAAATTCTTGTCGGCAAATTTAGTGAAACCATTTGTTCCGCAAAAAGATATGAAGAAAAAATACGTGCATTCTCCACATCTTCCTTCAACTCGGAATAAGTGGCGATGGGATTGTCGGAATAGACAGAAACCACTTTCCCGTCCGGCCCGCACACATAGACTTTAGGAACTCCACTCGTGGAAAAAAGCGCATAGACACTCCGGTCTTCCTGGGCCGAATAAGGAATAGTCAGCGCATGGGCCTGCCAATAAGAAGCCACTTCTGCTTCCCCTTCTTCCCGGCTGACGGCACAGATACATACCTCGGCCGAAGAAGCATATTCCTCATACAACCGCTGTATGACAGGAAGCTCCTGCTGACAATCCGGACAGTCTGTATGAAAAAACACCAGCACGGCCACCTTCCCCCTCAACGATTCCCGGCTCACCACTGAACCGTCGTTCAGTACCACCGAAAAATCGGGCAATCTATCTCCCGGCCCCACGATATCCGCACCCGCCGGAACCTCATCCCGGATACAGGACAAGCACAGGCATCCGAGAAAAACCCCTAAAAAAATCCGATTCCACTTCATACGGTAAAGATAAACAAGAAACACAAGTTTTGCAAACTCTCAGAACTTGTTTATCTTTGAGTCCGGAAAAGATAAAAAACGCTGCAAATATGAATACACTGAATCAAGAAATCGCACAATTTCTCCAGCAGACCGGCATTGAAAAGAACGACCTCAGCTGGAGCACCCAAGTGGTGCTTATTTTAGCTATTTTATTGATATCCTACCTCACCACCCTGGTGTTCCGCCACCTGATTATGCCGGCTGTACGGAAAATCACGGCCCGCACCAAGGCTACCTGGGACGACTATCTGTTTAACGACAAGATGATGACCTCTTTCTGCCGGATGATTCCTCCTATTATCTGGTACATCCTGCTCCCCTTCGCCTTCAACGATTCCTCGGCCTATCTTCTTCAGATCCTACTCAAAATCAGTCTGATTTGCCTCATCATCACCGCCCTCATGCTGATTAAATGTTTTCTGGACTCGCTGTATGAGATTTCCAGCGAACACGAGGCGTTGAAAAACCGTCCGCTCAAAGGTATTTACCAGATGATTAACCTGGTAGCCATCGGTATTGGAATCATTCTGATTATCAGCATCCTGATTGACCAGAATGCCACGGCCATCCTGACCGGACTCGGTGCCTCGGCCGCCATCCTGATGTTGATATTCAAGGACAGTATTCTGGGACTGGTGGCCGGCGTACAGCTTTCGGCCAACGACATGCTGCGTCCGGGCGACTGGATTACCATGACCAAATACGGGGCCGACGGATACGTGGTGGAAGTCTCGCTGACTACGGTCAAGGTGCAGAACTTCGACAAGACCATCACGACCATCCCTCCCTACGCCCTGGTCAGCGACTCTTTCCAGAACTGGCGGGGCATGCGCGAAAGCGGCGGACGACGCATCAAGCGTTCACTGTTCATTGATATGACCACCGTACATTTCTGTACCCCGGAAGAAGTGGCCCGCTTCACGGAAAAAGGATGGATAAGTGCCCCCGCAGAAGGCAGCGAACCACCGGTCAACCTGCACGTGTTCCGGGAATATGCCCTCAAATACATCTGCAGCCATCCCGACGTAAACCACGATCTGATGCAGATGGTCCGCCAGCTGCAACCTACCACCGAAGGCATCCCTGTGGAAGTGTATTGCTTCTCGAACACGCCCGACTGGATTCCCTACGAAACCTTGCAAGGTGAACTCTTCGACCACCTGATTGCCATGGTACCGGAATTCGGGTTACACATCTTCCAGCGCCCTGCCGGAACCGACTTTCAACCCAATGATAAAAATGAATTTATCACTTCAAAATAAAAGAACAATGGAAACAGGACTTACATACAGCAGTACCGTACAGGTAAATTCCACTAACACCGCCTTGGCACTCGGCTCGGGCGACATGGAAGTTTTTGCCACTCCCGCCTTGGTGGCTTTAATGGAAAATGCGGCCATGCATGCCGTCCAACCGGCTCTTCCGGAAGGCTCCACCACTGTAGGTGCTATGATACAGACCACGCACCTCAAACCCTCCGGTTTGGGAGAGGAAGTTACCGCCACTGCGGAACTGACCGAAGTAGAAGGCCGGAAACTGACCTTCAAGGTAAGTGCCTCCGACAGCAAGGGACTGGTCGGAGAAGGTACCCACATCCGATATATCGTGGACCGGGAACGTTTTTTGAGCAAACTATAACCCAAAGAATCGAAGTGGATAAGTCGTCATCTGACTATCCACTCCTCTATTGTGCCCGTTTCCGAAGAGAATACCGCTCCTATCTGATACAGTTTACGGGCATCTGCCCCATATTCTTTCGCATATTCTTTTTTTATCTGGATTTATCCTAATTTGTTCCAAACTCAGGATTCATCTTCCCCGGTGACAAGTAAAATTTACTCCGGTAAAAACTTCCGTTTCTCCTTGTATATTTTCAGAAACTTCTGGATAATTTCTCTGTCCCACACTGTGGAATACAAAAACCACAGTGTAGGATATATATTTCACAGTGTGGGATACAAATCCCGCAGTGTGAGACAGAGAATTATTCAGGACAAAAAGAAGTATCCAGCAAGACATCTGAACTTTATCTCAAGAGCATCTGAAAGTATCCGCCGGATGCGACAAAAAAATCCTGAAAGCCGCCCTCTTTACAGATGCAGACTTTCAGGATTTCCTCACCGAAGGCAAAACAGCCTTCTCAAATACTATATTACTGCCAGTGCAATCAACTGAATAAACAGAATCAGGAACACCATGGCGATGGGATATACTGTAGCGTAAGCTACTCCCGGTATGTTACTGTCGGTCATGGAATCGGCTGCCGCAAGTCCCGGGGTACTGGTCATGCCGCCGGTGATGGTGCCCAGCAAATCGAGCAAACTGACCTTAAACACCAGCCGTCCCACGACAGCCGCTAGCAGCATCGGTACCAAGGTAATCAAAGCACCTACCCCGAAAAGCAGGAAACCGCTCTCCTGGAAGGTAGCCACCAAGGTCTTTCCGGCAGACGTACCCACTTCGGCCAGGAACAGCAGCAAGCCCAACTGACGCAACAGCTGGTTGGCCGGTCCCGACATGGACCAGATAATCGGTCCCGTCTTGCCAATGGCACTCAGGAACAACGCCATCATCAGCACGCCGCCGGTCAGTCCCGGAGAGAAGGTCATTCCTCCTCCAAAGGAGATATGCAGTTTACCGAACAGCACACCCAGCACAATACCCATGGCAATCGGGAAGAAATCAGTATCCGAAAGGCGTTTCACGTCATTCCCCAGCAACCGGGCCACTCCTTGTATCCCTTCCTTTTCGCCCACCACCATCAGTTTGTCGCCAAACTTCAGGGCCAGTTCCGGCGAGGGAGACAAATCGATACCGCTTCGGCGGACGCGGGTTACCGTACAACCAAAGTTCTTCTGCAAGTTGAGTTCACCCAGCTGCTTGTTAATCATATCTTTCTTGGTCAGCAACAAGGATTCGATGCTTTGCGTATGGCTCAACGGAAGTTCTCCTTCCTCCCGTTCGCCCAGCATCAGGGCCAGATTCTTCAGGGAATCCTCACTGCCCACCGCCTGGATGTGGTCGCCTTCCTGCAACACGGTATGGGCTTTCGGAATCAAAATCTCATCGCCCCGCTTCAAACGCGAAATCACGGCCCCCGTCATGGCCCGGATATTCAACTGAATCAGGGTACGGTTGAAAACGGTAGGATTGGTCACCCGGAACAGGCAGGTGTTCAGTTCCGGAAACTGGCTGCGCCGTTCCTTTTCCAAACGCCGGGCCTCTTCGTTCAAGTCGATGCGCATCAGCTTGGGAAGCAGTTTCACGAATAAAATCACCCCAATCACTCCAAACGGATAGGCGATACCGTAGGCAATGGAAGCCAGCGGTGACTGCGTGCTGTCGATGGCCACCGCCAAGCCCGGCGTACTGGTCAGCGCCCCCGCAATCAGTCCCACGATACTGGGCGTATCGATATTGAAAAGATACTTCATGGCCACCCCCGTCAGACAGGCAGAAGCCACAATCAGCAAGGTAATCAGAATCAAGGTCTTTCCTTTGCTCCGGAAAGAATGAAAGAAACCCGGTCCGGCCTGGATGCCGATGGTGAAAATGAACAGCACCAACCCGAAGGTTCCCAGTTCCTTTGGAATAGACACGCCCCAATGCCCGAAAGCAAGGGCGATAAAAATCACGGCAGACACATCGAGCGACAACCCCATCACTTTGATACGTCCGAGCATAAAGCCCAAGGCTACAATCAAGAAAATTGCAAAATACGAAGTTTGCAGTAAGTCTGTCAACATAAAAAATTAGAATAGTGTGAATAAAATCGGGATAAAGATAAGCAAATTTTGCGAATATCCTTCTCCCGATTTCCGAATTCACTCCCGCAGACTGCCGATATACTCGTAAAGCTTCTTATAAAAGGGATGTTTGGTCAACGTGGAGGCATCCCCCAGAATGATGAGTTTCATGCGGGCTCGCGTGATGGCCACGTTCATACGGCGCAAATCGTTCAGGAAACCAATCTGTCCGTCTTCGTTGGCCCGTACCAGACTGATGAGGATGACGTCGCGTTCCTGCCCTTGGAAACCATCCACCGTATTAATGGTAATCAGAGAACGGTAGGGCTTGAAGAACGCATCTTTCTTGACCAGCTGGCGGAGGTACTGCACCTGCGCCTTGTACGGCGAAATCAGTCCCACGTCGATGCGTTCTTCCAGGAAACGCTCCCGGCCGATTTTCGTGATGTATTCCTTCAACTGCCCGATGGACAGTTCCGCCTCCGGCTTATTGATGCGTCCGTAGTTTTCGCCCACGAACTCCTCGTTGCAATCCATCCCCTCGGTATTGACCCACTCTATCGGAGTATCGAAGTCCAGGATGCTGCGGTATTTCACTTCGGGAGCCGAACGAAGCATGCCCCCGTAAAACCAGTCGGACGAGAAGCGCATGATTTCGTCGTTCATACGGTACTGTACCTTCAACAGCGACACCACCTCCGGCTTGTTCTTCACAATGCACTGCATCAGCGTATGCCCCAGTCCGGCACGCAGGGCCTCCGGACATTTCACCGTAGGCGGCAACTGGCAATGGTCGCCGGCCAGAATCACCCGGTCGGCTTTCCGCAACGGAATCCAGCAGGCCGCTTCCAACGCCTGTGCCGCCTCGTCAATGAATACCGTTCCGAACTTCTGCCCCATCAGCAGACGGTTGGCGCTTCCCACCAGCGTGCAGGCAATCACCCTTGCCTCACTGAACAAAGCTTCGTTGATGCGGATTTCCAGTTCCGTGGCCCGGTCTTTCAGCGAATTGATTTTTTGCCGGATGCTCTCCCGGTCGGTCCCTTTCCGGCTGCGGGCGTACAGTTCGCGCACGGCCTTGCGGATACTCCACAGCTGGGGGTAATCCGGATGGGCCTCAAAACGCCGCTCATAGGTGAACGACAGCATCTTGTCGTTTACCCGGCTGGGATTTCCGATGCGCAGCACACTCACGCCCCGATCGACCAGCTTCTCACTGATCCAGTCGACGGCCATGTTGCTCTGTGCGCAGACCAGCACCTGATTTTCCCGGTGGAGGGTTTCATAAATGGCTTCCACCAGCGTAGTCGTCTTTCCCGTTCCGGGAGGGCCGTGTACGATGGCCACATCCTTGGCATGCAACACCTTGTTGACCGCCTCTTCCTGCGTGGCATTCAACCACGGAAAACGCACCGGCTGAAACGAGAAGGTGGACACGGGCTGTGTGCCGTGAAAAATATCCCTCAGTTCCGACAGACGGTTGTTCTTCGCACTGAGAACCTGCTTGAGCGCCTCGAACATCAGCCGGTAGCTGGTCTCGTCGAAATACAGCTGTACCCCCAGCACTTCCTTGCTCTGCAAAGCCAGCAACGCATTGGCATCCGGCAGAATCACCACCATGCGGTCTTCCTCCACATAGTTCACCGTGGCCACAAAGTTCAGGTAGGTCAGTTTGCCCGACAAGTCCTGCGTAAAGAAACACACCGGACGCCCATACTCGAACAGATGCTCAATCTCCTTGTCCTCTTTCCGTTCCACCTCGATGACCAGCTGGTTCAAGGCGTTGTAATAACTTCTTCCCAACGACAAGGGATACCAGCACATGCCTCGCTTGATTTTCCGTCCGATGCCCATCAGTTCGGTCTGCTGCTTGAACTGCGCTTTCTCATATTCATACTCCAGCTTCAACAGCTCATACTGATGCTGCAAGTACAACACCGGCGATTGGATGACTGTATTTTCTTTCTTCATTTCCTATTCTTCAGCTTACAGAGGTCAAGTTTCACGCTCGTGTGGAAGCCCTCTTTCCCTCTAATTTCTGCAAAGTTACGAGGTTTTTGAAAAAAGAACCGGCTCCCCATTGATTTATTCCCGATAAATTGCTATTTTTGTTTGACGTGTAAACAAAGACAGCCATGAAGAAACAAGCTGAATACATCAAGCGCATTGAGATTAAAGGCTTATGGGGCCGGAAAAACATTGCCTGGGATTTACGCCCGGACGTCAACATCCTGAGCGGAGTGAACGGTATCGGGAAAAGCACGATTCTGAACAACTCCGTACGCCGCCTGAGCGACCTGGAAGGCGGTGCCCTCAGCAACGGAGTGCATGAAGGAGTATCGTTCACCTTCTATCCGGAAGATGCCACCTACATCCACTTCGATGTGATACGCAGTTTCGACCGTCCGCTGCTCAGTTCCGGACTGCTGGATAAAATCGGAAACCAGAACGTGAAGACAGAGCTCGACTGGCAGCTTTATCTGCTCCAGCGACGCTACCTGGACTATCAGGTGAACATCGGCAACCGGATTATCTCTCTGCTGACGAGCGGAAAACCGGAGAACCAGGCGAAGGCGGCCGATATCTCCCGACCGAAGACGCATTTCCAGGACCTGATGGACGATTTGTTCAGTGAGACCGGAAAGAAAATCCTCCGCCAGAACAACGAAATCCTATTTGAACAGGACGGCGATATCCTGACGCCCTACCAGCTGTCTTCCGGCGAAAAGCAGATGCTGGTCATCCTGCTCACCGTGCTGGTGCAGGACAACCAGTCGTGTACTCTTTTCATGGACGAACCGGAAATCTCCCTTCACGTGGAATGGCAGCAACGCCTCATTTCTCTCATCCGGAGCCTGAATCCGAACGTACAAATCATCCTGACCACCCACTCTCCAGCCCTCATCATGAACGGCTGGATGGATGCTGTGACCGAAGTGAGTGACATTACAACCCGTTAAAAAAAAGTAGCCGTATGGGAAAAAGACTGACTGAGAACCTTTCTTCCCTGTACATTGGAGCGGCCAACAGCCTCAAGCCCAAACGTGCGAGAAGAAAAATCGTGGCTTATGTAGAAAGCTACGACGATATTTCTTTCTGGAGAACCATCCTCTCGGAATACGAAGACAACACCCGTTACTTCGAAGTGATGCTGCCTTCCCAGACGTCGTTGGCCAAAGGCAAGAAAACCGTACTGATGAACCAGCTCGGGAAACAACTGGGCGAGAACATGATTGCCTGTGTGGACAGCGATTACGACTATCTCCTGCAAGGACGTACCCATACTTCCCAATACATCATCGAAAGTCCCTACGTGATGCAAACCTACGCTTACGCCATCGAAAACTATCATTGCTACGCGGAAGGGCTGCACGAGGTCTGTGTCATGGCTACCCTGAACGACCACAAGCTCATCAACTTTGTGGAGTTCATGAAACTGTATTCCCAGATTGCTTATCCGCTGTTCATCTGGTCGGTGTGGTTCTACCGCCGGCACATCCTTTCAGAATTCTCCCTGCTGGATTTCTGTTCGTACGTCAAGCTGGACCAGGTCAGCACCCACCATCCGGAACGTAGCCTGGAAAACATGGCGAAAAAAGTCAACCGGAAACTGCACGACCTGGAACACCGTCACCCCGATGCCTTGGGAGAGATTGAAGACATGAAAAAAGAATTCGAACAGCTCGGTGTACATCCCGACAACACCTATATGTTCATCCAAGGCCATCACATCATGGACAACGTGGTGCTGCGCCTGTTAATCCCCGTATGCACCGTGCTACGCCGGGAACGGGAACAGCAGATTCACGACCTGGCCCTTCACGACATGCAGCTGCACAACGAACTGACCAGCTACCAGCGGAGCCAGGTGGGTGTGGAAGTCGTCATCCACCGGAACAACTTCTATACTCACTCGCCTCTTTATCAGATGATTCGGAGAGACATCGAGAAATTTCTCAAGATTATCCGGTAAGCCAAACGGCGAAACTCCTATACAAGATAGGGAAAACCCTATCAAAGAATGGGCGTTTTCATCTTGACCCGCGCTTTTTCTTCTGCTAATTTTGTCACATAACAAAAAGCTGAAGGAATCACATTCAGCCGGTAAAGACAACGCTTATGAAAACAAAGACATTTTTCCTCTGCTTACTGGCCTTCTGCCTGACCGCCTTGTCCGGTCGCGCCTCCGGCCTCGGAGATTTCCGAATCAACGCACGCTTCCTGACCGACCGCATGGCCTTCGAACTGCATCTGAGCACCGACCAATACAACGACCTGTATGAAATCAACTACGATTTCCTGAATAACGTAGGTCCTTACCTTTCAGGCATCGCCATAGCCGACAGCCACGCCCTGGATGCCTACTACCGCTACCTGGACGAACGCAACGATGACCTCCGCTGGGTACTTTCCAATGCGGAATATGTACGCTTCATGGGAATAGAATACTTCTTCCGCCCCATTTATGCCCTCAACAGCGTGTGCTACCTCCGTATTTATCAGGTATATCCCAACCGGAACTATTTTTACTTCGGTCCGCCCCGCCACTACCTGACCTACCGGGGAGGACACTGTCGGGCCCATTTCGGCGGTGCCAGCTTCTACCGGAGAAACTATCCGATACGCTATCGCCATCCGGTGTACAGCCGTCCGTGCCATATCAGTCCCCAGCTGCGTCCCAAGGATTTTGCCAGGCCCAAACCGGGAAACCGCCCACCTAAAGACAATCACTGGATACCGGCTCCCCGTCCGGGACACCAACCCGTGGCAAACGGAAGACCGAAATACCGACCTGTACAAAAGCCCAACAGCCGGCCTCAGGCCCGTCCGGAAGCACTTCCGCAAAGAAGGCCAGAAAACCAACCACAGCGAAGACCTGAAGCCGCTCCACAAAGACGGCCGGGCACTCGCCCTCAGGCAAAGCCGAACAAAGGTACTACGGTAAAACCCGGACAAAGCCGCTCCCGACAGAACCAGAAAAAGGAAGCAGACCACGACCGAAAATCTCTCTCTAAGCGTCTATAAACACAAAGTGCTGAAGCCCTCCGGAACTTTCTCCAGAAACTTCAGCACTTTATTATTTTAGATGGATTGATTCAAGCTAAATGTATGCCGTCTTCTTCCAATACAATGCGACGTTTCTTATACAAATCGCCGACCGCTTTCTTGAAAGTCTTCTTGCTTACCCCAAACGTGTGGTAAATCACTTCCGCATCTGTCTTGTCGTTCAGCGGAGTGAATCCGTCGTTGTCCTTGATATATTGCCACAGCACCTCCGAAAAATCATCCACCTTCCGGGCACCAGCCTTCTGCAATACCAGGTCAATCTTTCCATCCGGACGTACCTGCTTGATAAACGCCGTCAGCCGCATGCCGACTTCCAAAGGCTGGAAAATCTCATTGTGGTACAGCATACCGCTGAACTTGTTTTCCACAATCACCTTATATCCCAGCTCCGTGCGCTGCCATACCATGACATTCACTTCCTGTCCCGACTGATACTCCGGTTTCTCCGCAGAAAGATAATGTTCCACCTTGGCAGAGGCCACAATACGGTAGCTTTCTTCATCCAGATGCACATGCACCACATAGCGCTTCCCTTTCTGCATCTTCATCTTCTGTTCACGGAAGGGCACAAACAAATCTTTCATCAGTCCCCAGTCAAGAAAGGCACCGAACTGATTGACCCATGCCACCTCCAGACAGGCAAACTCGCCCACCTGTACATAAGGCTGCAGCGTAGTAGCAACCAGCCGTTCCTCCATATCGAGGTAAATAAATACATTCAGAATGTCTCCGGGCTTGGTACCTTCGGGCACATAACGCTTCGGAAGCAGAATTTCGCCGTCTTCATCTCCATTGAGGTACACGCCGAAGTCCACTTCCTTCACCACTTCCAGCTGATTATATTTTCCTAATTTTATATGACTCATAACAACTCTTTATTTCCGCCAAAGATAGCATAAAAAACTCATATACTCACACAGCCTTTCCTATAAAGAAAAACTAAAAATATTTTTATTTTTACACCGCAAAGTAAGTGGTAAGCCACCATAACTTGTTTTATAGGAAAAACATATATCATTAAACTTTATATCTATGAAACTCTACACTATTTTAGTAAGTTTTCTGGGACTCTCTTTATGCATGAACACCGCTTTATGCCAGTCTCCCCAACCATCCAGTGAAATCACATGGAGCACCTTCAACATCCGCTACGACAATCCCTACGACAGCCTGAACAGCTGGACATACAGAAAGGACACCGTAGCCAGTTTCATCAAGGCACACAATCTAGACATCGTAGGTATGCAAGAAGTCCTGCACCACCAGCTTGAAGACCTGAAAGCCCGTCTGCCTGAATATGCCGAAGTCGGCGTAGGCCGAGAAGACGGAAAGACACAAGGCGAATATGCCCCTCTGTTCTATAAAAAAGACCGTTTTGAATTATTGGACAACAACACTTTCTGGCTGTCACAATATCCCGACAGTGTAGGATTCATCGGATGGGACGGTGCCTGTACCCGTATTGCCACCTGGGCCAAGCTGAAAGACAAAACCAACGGAAAAATCTTTATGGCTATCAATACGCACTTTGACCATGTGGGAACAGAAGCCCGTAAAAAAGGCGCCTTGCTGATTATTGAAAAAATAAAAGAAATTGTAGGCGACCAGCCCGCCGTAGTTACCGGAGACTTCAACGTATCCGACCAGTCGGAAGCCTACCAGACCATCACCGGCAACAGCTTCGTACTGAAGGATGCGCATAAGACAGCTCTCCAACAAGAAGGTGCCCGCTATACCTTCCATGACTTCGGACGCATCCCGGCCGATTCGTGTGAGAAAATTGACTTCATATTTGTCACTCCTCAAATAGAAGTACAGCGCAGCTACATTCCTGAAGAAAACCGGGAATCAAAGAAATTCCTTTCCGACCACAACCCGGAAATCGTACACCTTTCTTTCTAAAGACTAATAAACCGAGAAAAATACATCCCGTCCTCCGGTACACCTCTTTACCTGGACGGGATTTTTTATCTTATACGATACGTCCGTCTACCAGATGAATGGTACGGTCGGTTTGAGTGGCCAGTTCCTCATCGTGCGTTACGATAACAAAAGTCTGTCCCAGTTTGTCGCGCAAATCGAAGAACAGCTGATGCAACTCGCCCTTGTTCTGCGTATCCAAACTTCCCGAAGGTTCATCGGCCAGAATAACCGCCGGATGATTGACCAAGGCCCGGGCCACTGCCACCCGCTGCTTCTCTCCTCCCGACAGCTCCGCCGGTTTATGACTGCCACGTTCCGACAGGCCTAGAAACGCCAGAATATCCAACGCATCTTTCCGGGCCGTACCCATCGTTTTTCCCTGAATCAAGGCAGGCATCATCACATTCTCCACTGCCGTAAACTCAGGCAACAACTGATGGAACTGAAATACAAAACCGATTTCTCTGTTCCGGAATGCCGACAGGTCTTTCTCCTTCAGCCGATTCACCTCCGTCCCATTCAACACAATCCGTCCACTATCGGGCTTGTCCAGCGTACCCATTATCTGCAACAGAGTCGTCTTTCCGGCCCCACTGGGCCCTACGATGCTTACCACTTCACCTTTGGCTATTTCAAGGTCTATTCCCTTCAGTACCTGCAATGAACCAAAGCTCTTGGTTATACCTTCTAATTGTATCATACGTTCCTACAATTTACGAATCACATATTCAGCCAGATAACAGCCAAACACAGCCGGCATGTAGCTCACCGTACCCGCCGTTGACTTCTTGTTCTGCTCGTTGTCCACCAATATCACCGCATTGGCATCCGCCTGTTCCGTGCTGAACACCACCGGCAGCTTCCGCTTCATGCCCATCTTCTGCAAACGCTTCCGTACCGCCTTGCTCAGTCCACAGTGATATGTTTCCCACAAATCGGCAAAACGTACCTGCGTAATATCACGTTTGGCCCCGGCTCCCATGCTGCTGACAATCTTCAGCCCCCGCTGAAGCGCATGATAAATCAGGTAACACTTGGGAGCCACCGTATCAATGGCATCCACCACAAAATCGAACGAAGCACTGTCCAACAGCTGCGGAATCGCCTCATCCTTCAGATAAACCGGGAGTACCGTCAAATCCAGTTCCGGATTGATATCCCGGAAACGGGCGGCCAATACCTCTGCCTTCGGTCGGCCAATTACGGAATGAGTGGCCGGCAACTGACGGTTGATATTACTAGGCTGCACCGTATCCGCATCCACAATCGTCATCCGCCCCACTCCGGCACGGCAAATCATCTCTGCCGCATAGGCACCTACACCACCCAAGCCAACGACCAGCACATGTGCGTTCCGCAAGCGGTCCATTTTTTCTTTTCCCAGCAACAGCTCCGTACGCTGCTGCCATTCCATATTCTTATTTTCGTTCATGAATCTTTCTTAAACCATTTATAAAACCAGTTGCCCACCTTGTCATAATACTGCGTTTCGGCCCATCCGCGCGGGTCGGCAAAGCTCAGTGTCTCATTCGGGTCGCCTTTCTGGTCAGGATACAACAACATGATGCTATTATTATTGAAATACTTGGAAACCTGCATCGGCAAGCGTTCAAAAGAAGAATCATAGGAGATAGAGCCTCTTCGGGAACTTACAATCACCAGCAAATGGTCATAATTCACCTGCCCGGTAATAATCAGCAGGTCGTCCCAGTTGTCCAGTTCCTGGAATTCCGTCATCACATCCTTATGCTTTTTCTGGATATATCCCTTGATGTAGCCCAATGTCTGCGGATGGGCAAAGAAATGCAAGCGACATCCCAGCTGACTGCTCATCCGGCACAGGTGCGTAATCCACTTCACAAAGCCATGCTCAAATTCCGACTTGGGAGGCACGGCCACAATGATACGCCGCAACGTGTTTACCGGCATCAGGAAACGGGCAATCATCACCTGCTGAAAAGTATTCTTCAACAAATCTTCTGTCAGATTGCCAAAGAAAGAGTCCACGATACTTGCCTTATAATGCAGACCTATCACAATTGTTGTAGCTTCCGTCTCTTTGGCCGTATGCAAAATTCCCGTCGCAATGTTCAAATCGAAACGAGAGACCGTTTTCAGCGGGACATTGGCCGAAGCCGCAATCTGCGCCGCCCTTTCCAGGCTCCGCTTTCCCCGCATTTCCAGACGCACCGAATCATTGTTGTCGTTAATCACATTCAGGGCCACCAGGTTGTCCGTACGTTTCTCATCCCGCACCACCAGTGCCAGTTGCATCAACCGTTCCAAGGTTTCCGGATTGGCCACCGGTATCAGAATACGTTCCTTTTTCTGTTCCTTCTCTTCGTCCAGCTCTGCATCATCCATCGCAATCCGTTTGGCCGCATGCTCCGTGATGAACGAACTGACCACACAAGTCACCAGAATCAGCAGAATCGTACCGTTGAGCACATCCTCATTGAGCAGACGTTCACCCGAAGGCAGGATAATATTGTAGCCCACCAGCACCGCAGCCAGAGTAGCCGCCGCCTGTGCATTGCTCAAGCCGAACATCAGTTCCCTTTCCACCGGCTTCATGCGGTAAATCTTCTGTGTCAGCCAAGAGGCAATCCATTTCCCCAGCAAGGCCACCACAATCATCACCGAAGCCACCTTGAGGGAATCGATATGTCCGAAAAGCACATTGACATTGATGAGCATGCCCACCCCAATCAGAAAGTACGGGATAAACAAGGCATTCCCCACGAATTCCAGGTGACTCATCAGCGGAGACACATGCGGAATCAGACGGTTCAAGACCAATCCGGCCAAGAAAGCACCCAGAATGCCTTCCATACCGACCCACTCCATCAGTCCCGCTCCCAGGAACACCATGGCCATCACAAAGATATACTGTACCACCTGGTCACTGTAACGCCGGAAAAACCAGCGTCCGATGCGAGGGAAAGTCAGCATGATGACAGCACTCACCACTATCACCTTCAGCACCAGCCAAATCCAGAACATATCCGATGTCTCTCCTTTGTACATACCGGAAATCACGGCCAGCACCAGCAACGTCAGCGTATCCGTCACCGCCGTACCTCCCACCGCAATGCTTACCGCCCGCTGACGGTTGATGCCATAACGAATCACAATCGGATAGGCAATCAAGGTGTGCGAGGCATACATACTGGCCAACAATACGGAGGTAATCAAGCCATATCCCAGCAGATGCTGGTTTGTCCACACTCCGATACCCAGCGGGATAATAAACGCCAGCAATCCCAGCACGGTCGCCTTCATGCGGATACTCTTGAAATCCTCCATGTTCATTTCCAGACCGGCCAGAAACATGATGTAATATAATCCCACCTTACCAAAAAGTTCAAAACTGCTGTCACGGGCCAGGATGTTGAACCCATGTTCCCCAATCACGATACCCGCCAGAATCATGCCGATGATGTGCGGAATGCGCAAACGTTCCAGCACAATCGGTGCAAACAAAATGATAACCAAAACCAAGAAAAAAATCCAGGTCGGGTCAGTAATGGGAAAATCTATATCGAAATGAAACAAATCTAACAATTCTTCCATATAAATGAGCGGTCTGTTTTAAATTTATGGACAAAAATACGAAAAAAGTTCCGCATTTCCCGTTTGGTATTCCAAAATGTTTTAATTTTGCGATTCAATAGCTACAGGACGAATTTTAAATATCTTACTGAAGCACAGAAAGCAATACAATCACGGAATTTATTAACTTAAACAAGAAACATAAGAAATGAAAGTAGCAATTGTTGGTGCAAGCGGAGCCGTAGGACAGGAGTTCCTGCGCGTGCTCGATGAAAGAAACTTCCCGGTAGATGAACTGCTGTTGTTCGGCTCAACCAGAAGTGCCGGACGAAAATACACTTTTCGCGGAAAAGAAATCGAAGTAAAACTGCTGCAGCACAACGATGATTTCAAAGGAGTTGACATCGCATTCACTTCAGCCGGTGCAGGCACATCAAAAGAATTTGCCGAAACCATCACAAAATATGGAGCGGTGATGATTGACAATTCCAGCGCCTTCCGTATGGACAACGACATCCCCTTGGTGGTTCCCGAAGTCAACGCCGCCGATGCCCTGAACCGCCAGCGCGGTATTATTGCCAATCCGAACTGTACGACCATCCAAATGGTAGTAGCCCTGAAGGCTATCGAAAACCTCACTCACATCAAGCGTGTACACGTGGCTACTTATCAGGCAGCCAGCGGTGCCGGTGCAGCTGCCATGGACGAACTTTATGAACAATACCGTCAGGTATTGGCAGGTGAGCCTGTCAAGGTAGAGAAATTCGCCTACCAGCTGGCTTTCAACCTGATTCCTCAGATTGACGTATTCACGGACAACGGATATACAAAAGAAGAGATGAAGATGTATAACGAGACACGCAAAATCATGCACTCTGACGTAAAGGTCAGCGCTACTTGTGTACGTGTGCCTGCCCTTCGTTCTCACTCAGAAAGCATCTGGATTGAAACGGAACGTCCGGTATCCATTGAAGAAGCCCGCGAAGCCTTTGCTCACGGAGAAGGTCTGGTGCTGATGGACAACCCGGAAAAGAAAGAATATCCGATGCCGTTGTTCCTGGCCGGAAAAGACCCAGTATATGTAGGACGTATCCGCAAGGACTTGTCAAACGAAAACGGTCTGACTTTCTGGATTGTAGGCGACCAGATTAAGAAAGGTGCCGCTCTGAATGCCGTTCAGATTGCTGAATACCTGATTAAAATGAAGAATATCGGATAACGGTTCCTTTCCTTTTTATATCATATAAAAAACATCGTTGACACACTTTCTGAAATGAGTTGCCAACGATGTTTTTTTTATCTACAGAAACAACCTTATTAAAAAAGAAGGCCCTGACAGCCTCAACTGTCAGAGCCTCTTGATTCTTAATATCAGTTTTTATAATCGTTTAGTTAGCTGTTTCCTCATCAGCTACAGCGTCTTCCCAATTATCAAACATAAATACACTTGCATCGTAACCATCATAACCGTAATTCTGGCGAAGCGGAGCACCGATATTGGCTGTGATAGCAGAGTTCGGTACCGGCCAGAACAAGTTACGTTTGTCTACACGGTAGTTCAGTTCCTTGCTTGAGATAATTGAACCATGGTTGAAGATGTTATAACGTGTAGTACGTTTGTACCAGTAACTTCCTCCATTCAAATCTGTACCACTCTGTTTATCCCAAGTAGCCAAGTCGTAAGTTTCACCCCATTCATCGGGTTGACCACTCTTAGCCAAGCACCAAGAGATACGAGCCAGTTCCGGCTGACGCCATTCTTCCAGATAGAGTTCACGCGCACGTTCATCACAAATATCACCGATAGTCACTGTTTTAAACATCTTCTTGGCATTCGCACGGCGACGGATGACATTGACATCTTCAGCTGCTCCGGTCGTATTTCCCTGATAGAACTTCGCTTCGGCACGCAGCAAGTAAGTTTCTGCCAAACGGAACAAATACAAGTTACCGTTAGATACATTGTTACCCTTCGTAGCACCATTGAACTGGTTGGCATTCATATTCTCCTCTGCACTCTGGTCAAGGATATAAACCTTATACAACGGAGTAGGGAACCAGCTACGGATAGTATCTGAGCAAAGCAAATCACCTTTCTTAACCAACAGCTTACCATCTGCATCATAATAATCATCCGGTGCATAAAGCATCATGTTCTGTCCATAAAAATCAGACTCCGGATTATTGTATTTCAAGTCAGTCATTTCTACCCAGTTACCTTTCTGGCGGCTATGACGCAAATCCTGCCAATCTGTTTCACCGTCGTAGTTCCAGATAGTCTGATTGTAGTGATAAGAAGTACGGAAGCAACCGATACCACGACCCAGAGCACGTACCCAGTCTAGACTTGCATCATATTTCCCGTCGGCACGTGAATAGTTATACGTCGGTGAACCTAAGTTATGAGGGTCACGGATAATACCATTACTCCAATGCACAGTCATGGCACGCATCAGCGGATAAGAAATGAATCCTTCAGAATAATAGTTCAAAATCGGCATGATGGTTTCAGTATTCGCTGCATCAGTAATATTAACACCACGGTGCAAATCCCAAATGACATTGCGTTCTACCGGCCAAGTATCCGGATTACCTGAAGGTACGTTCGTACCAAAAGGAGCCTGCATCAATGCCAGTCCATGGTTGTTAATCAAGTCGGTAGCCATATCTTCAGCTTTCTTGTATTCCCCAACAACCAAATAGCATTTAATCAACAGCTGCATACAAGCTTCCTGGTTTACTGTACCCACATAACCGATTTCTTTCTGAGGTGGTACATGTTCTACGGCAAACTCCAAATCATGCACCAACATCTTGAAGATGGCCTCTTTGCTGGTGGATTTATAGTTCTGCTTAGGAACTTCAATCAGTTTTGTAATCAAAGGAATATCACCAAACAGCAATACCCCATGATAGTAAGCATAAGCACGGTGGAAATAAGCACGGCCCAGATATTCGTCACGCAAAGTTGGATCCAAGCCTTCTACCTTATCCACATTGGAAATGATGGTATTTGCAAAAGTGACGCTGTTCCAGGTACGGTCCCAAAAACGTGACATAGCATTTTCATCACCTCCCCCTTTCATACCAGAAGTCGGAGTAATCTTGTTGGCAAAATCATCCTGCATATCGCCTGCATCTGTTTTGGCATACAGACCCAAATCAGTCATGAAATAAAGAGAAGCCATGGGAAGTACGTTTCCATTACCATCCATCAACATTTCTTTCAAGCCATAGTCACACATCGCCATGGCAGCCTGCAATCCTGATTCGGTTGTATAGGTATTTTCAGGATTATAGAATGACAGCGGGTCTTGCTTCAGGAAATCATCCGTACATCCAGTAGTAAGCAGCGCAGCTGAAGCCAGCACCATACATCCTTTTGTAAATATTGTATTTAATGTTTTCATAATGTTTTTTCAGTAATTAGAGTGTTACGTTAATACCAAAGTTAAAGGAACGGGTAGCCAATCCGCCAGTTTCCGGATCGCCGTATTCCCAACCGTCAATCGTACAAACATTCTTGCAAGTGGCAGTCAGACGAATGCGGTCTACCATAAACTTGTGTGTCCATTTTTTCGGTAACGTATAACCGATGGTGATGTCATCCAGACGGACAAAGCTACGGTTGTAGACTTTGTCGACGCCTCCAGCCAAACCGGTGTTAGGTCCTGCGGCATTCAGACGGCAGTAATCATTTGTCGGATTATCGGGTGTCCAATATTCTCTGGCAGCTACGTTAAATCCGTTTGTAACCTGAGAACCACCATTTTCCTGGTTCAACCAGTAACCAGCCAGGCTCTTATGTCCCATGTATGAGTACAACGAAATAGACAATGTCAAATCTTTCCACAAAGTGAAATCGTTACGCATGTTCCAGTAGATAGGAGGAGCTGTAGTACCTTGGTATACTTTATCGTTATCGTTGTAAACCGGTACACGAGTTCCATCTTCCAGAATCTGGTCATCTTCCGTATAATGGTTGACTACCTTCGGGTCACCCGGTTTCTGTCCTACCAACGCAGCAGCCTTGATATCTTCCGGTGTGTTCTGCCATACTCCATCAGTTTCATAATACCAGATTGTACCGATAGGCTGGCCAATGTACCATCCGTTGGATGTATCATCCTTTTCAACTCCGTTTTCATCGTAGTCGTAGTAGATGTGGTTAATCTTGTTCTTGTTGATAGAGAAGCCTACAGAAGTATTCCAAGTAAAGTCCTTGTTCTGGATATTGGTAGAGTTAAGGGCAATTTCAAAACCTTGGTTCTGTACTTCACCCAAGTTGGCCATAATAGAACTAAATCCAGAGAAGCTCGGCAGACGCTGACTCATAATCATGTCGGTCGTTTTCTTGAAATAATAATCCATGTTGGCAGTCAATCGTCCGTTAAAGAAAGAAAGGTCCAAACCGACGTTCCATGCTTTTGTCTTTTCCCATTCCAAGTTAGGAGCAGCCAGACGGCTCATATAAAGCGGATTGACAATATTGGAATTGCCGTTCTGGTAGTACACCATGTTTCCACCTGCCAAAGCCAAGTTGGCCAGTGTAGAATATACATCACCGAATTCACGGTTACCATTGGTACCCCATGACAAACGCAACTTACCCATATCGAACCAGTCGCGAGTGGCGGCCATGAATTTTTCTTCAGAGAACACCCAGCTGGCACCTACAGAACCGAAGTTACCCCACGGGTTGTTAGCACCAAATCCAGAATAACCATCCCGACGGAATGTGGCTGTCACCATGTAACGGTCTTTCAAACCATAGAACAAACGACCCAGGTAAGAAGCTGCTGTATAGTGCGTATCGTTGGTACTGAAACTACTCTGACTCTTGTTGGCACCTGAAGTATAGTGGAAACCCAAGGCATCACTCGGAGTAATATTACGCGCATTGATGACATCTGACCAGTATCTGTGCTCTTCAGCTTCCTGTACCAAAGTAGCGGTAATATGATGGTCACCGAAAGTCTTATCCCAAGTAATGGTGTTGTTCAAGTTGTAATCGAAGTTTTTACTCCATCCACGGTCCACACCACGGCTCGGAGCAGAAGCATCCGGCAACTCAGCCGACATCCAATAACGGTTGTAATACCACTGATAACGCGGAGCAATATTGAATGAATAGGTGAAACCTGCCGGTAATGTAATCTTGGCATTGAAAATGGTGTTCAATACGGTGTAACCTTTTTCCAGGTCATAATACTGACGGTCGAAATAATAGTTATAACCACCGTTGGTAGGCAGACCAGACATAGGATACTGTTCATAGTTTCCATCCTCGTCATACATGGAAGCGTATGGAGAGTTACGCAACATGTTATTATCCCAATAATTGCTTCCCAAAGAAACCTGGATATCGCCGTCTGAACGATCCTGGAAGTTCACATTGGCACCAATCTCCAACCAGTCTGTAATCTTGGCGTTGATTTTCATGTTGGAACGGAACGCATTATATTCATTACCTTGTACGGCACCTTCATTGTTTACGTAGCCCAATGACAGGTAATAGTTTACACGTTCAGTGGCACCCGAAATGCTGGCATTGTAGTCTTGATTGAATCCGGTACGGAAAGTAGCATCATTCCAGTCTACCGCGCGTCCATTCAGAAAATTCTCCATCATCATCGGAGCATTGTTGAATTCCAGACGACGTGCAAACAAACTTAACATGGACTCACCTTCTGCCAAACCAATACCGCTTGCTCCTATATTGGTAGCCCACGCATTCTGCTGCTCTGCTGTCATCAGACGGGGGTCATCGTAGTAGCCCTGAGGATACAATAAGTTACCATTCGAATCCTTAGCCTGATAATAATCATACAAGCCATCCTCACCCTGTCCGTAAGTGTAGTACATCTTACGCCAGTCCTGATGGAACTGCAAGTATCCTGCCGCATCAAAATAATCACGGTAGTCTGATTTGTTTACGACAGAAAGGTTAGCGCTCACATTGATGACCGGCTTTCCTTCCTTACCTTTCTTCGTAGAAATGATGATAACACCCGCAGCGGCCTTCGCACCGTAAATAGCGGCAGAAGAAGCATCCTTCAACACATCAATCTGAGCGATATCATCCGGATTGATTTCAGAAAGTTCACCGTAGAACGGCATACCATCCAATACAATCATCGGGCTGGCATTGGTACCCAAAGAGTTCTGACCACGCAACTGGATAGAAGCATCCGTACCTTTGGCTGATGCATCATAACCAATCTGCAAACCCGGTGTACCACGCAATACATCCTGTACTGAAGTCGGATTTTGGTCAGCAATCTTAGTTGGATTAATTTGCACAACAGAACCTGTCAAGTCTTTCTTACGCATTGTACCATAACCGACAACCACTACTTCTTGCAGCATTTCGGCATCGTCCTTCAATACGATGTTCAATTCTTTTGAAGAATCAATCTTAAACTCCTGCGTTTTGTAACCGATAAAAGAAACTTCGATTACAGCTCCTTTAGATACATTTAATGTAAACTTACCATCAATATCAGATATAGTACCTGTAGTTCCCCCTTTCACGGCAATACTGGCTCCAATTACGGGCTCTCCCATATTGTCCTTCACTATACCTGACACTTTCAAATTTGATTGTTGAGTAGCTTGAACTTCATTATTGCTCGCCATTGCAGCTAACGGATGGGTAGCAATAAATCCAGAACAAAGCAGCAAAGCGAATAATGCTTTCCGATTGTTTCTTACTAAATCTATCTTCATTGCTTTTCAAATTAATTAGATTTTACGGGAGCAAAATTATATTATATTAAGTAAGTAAAAGATAAAAAAATGAGCAAATGCATCATTTTTTTCGTCATTCTGTTTAAACGAGAAGATAAAAATATGTCATTCACACAGATTCAAACTTATTATATTATCCAGCAACGGCTCAACAAGTGTCTTAATACCTTCTAAATAGTAAGATGAAAATCAAGTAGAAATAAAAAAAGACGACATTACCTCTTTTTATGTTTCCCTCGTAGAAAACCTACGTTTCCCACATGAGAGCTTTACGTTTTCCTTCCGAAAGCCCTACGTCCTCCACTAGAGAAACATAAAAAGCTTGTCGCTCCTTCCCTCTTAGTCGCCCATCGTTTTTCTCCCTATCAGGAAGAGTCTTTCCAAACAGAGAAAAGCCCTACTTCATGTCTATTTTGCTGTACTGACGATATACAAAAACCGTATCTGTCTTCCTCACAAAAACGGCATTCCCCCACGAAAAGCCGGCAGATACTCTGTAGCCTTTGACCTTATTCCTTCACGAAACAATCAGTTCCATACATGGCGAGACATCAACAGAGGGACTCCGACCTTTATTTTTCAAAATTCACGATAAAAATTCGTCATAACCTAGAAAAATTCGTCTGTTTTACCTGAACAGCCGGTATTTTTTCATCTGTCAGGCCCGTGTTGACAGAGTTTATTGTATTTTTGTTTTCAAATCACAATCCATGAAAAAAATACTTTTCTTTCTTCTTTTTCTAATCAGCGGATGGTGCCAGCCTATCCACTGTGAGCCAGAATATACGTTCAAGCGATTGACTATGACCGACGGCATGGTCAGTAATTATATTGTAGATATCATTCAAGACGGTCAAGGATATATATGGATTGCTTCCGAATCCGGATTGTGCAAATTTGACGGTATCAATTTCACCATTTACAATTCAGCATATTCAGCACTTGGAAGCAATGCTTTAAATGTATTGTTCTATAACAAGGCCGACAATACCATTTGGATTGGCACACAACGCAACGGTATCAGTATCTTTAATTGTGAAACGCAGACCGTCACCCCCTATGGCGTGCCCGGCATGATCACACAAGATATCACCGACCTTAGTGCAGCTGCCGATGGAGGAATATGGATTACACATTATCATTTAGGGATAGATTATTACAGCAACCGGGACAAGACCATCACACACTACAAAGCCCAAGATATAAAAGGACTTTCAGGACACTTCTGGTGTGCCAAAGACGATGGAAACGGACATCTTTACGTGGGACTTCAGGACGAGGGGCTGGCGGTTATCGACCTGAAAAGCCGTACAGCTAAAATATACCAGCACAATCCCGACGATCCCCATAGTATCCCCAACAACACCGTACACTGCATATTCATCAGCAAAACAAATGCTATATGGATAGGCACAGGAGACGGACTGGCACTGTTCAATCCGCAGAAAGAACAGTTTATCACCTTTCAACACCAGCCGGACAATCCTTATTCACTCCTATCGAACCAGGTGAACGACATCGGAGAAAGTAAGGACGGAAAGCTATGGGTCTGTACACAAATGGGAGGAGTCAGCATTCTTGACCTGAACGACAATGTATTTACCACACCTGCACACACACGCTTCCAGAACATCAGGGTAACCAACGACCTGCATGGGGTTTCCTCACCTAATGTCAAAAGTTTCCTGCAGGATTCTTTTGGAAATATCTGGTTGGGAAATTATCGCGGAGGAGTGGACTTTCTAAGCTACAACCGTCCTGTTTTCCAGACACTGGCATACCACATGCTAAAAGACGGGACCTTAACAGAAAAACAAGTCTGGGGACTCTCAATAGATAACGATTCCCGCATCTGGCTTGGCGGAGAAGACGAAATAGCGTTATTTAATGCAGACATGAAACTGCAAAAAATCTTTTCTCTGGAAGGGAAAGCCAATCCACATACACATGTGTCTGTCATCTACAAGGACAAGAAGGGCCAACTCTGGTTGGGACTATACAAAGATGGCCTGCTTACGTGTAACCCCCAATCCGGAGCCATCAGCCGCATTCCTATGGAGGGGAAGAACATAGATGTCCGCTGCTTTTACGAAGACCCCCACAAAATCTGGATCGGTACCCAAAACGGTCTTTACAGCTGGGAAAACGGAAAAGCCACAGAAGAAAAGGACATTAATAAACAGCTGCCTGATATCATGGTACATGGCATCCAGAAAGACCGGCAAGGAAAGTTATGGCTGGGTACCTTCGGTAAAGGACTTATCGTCTTTTCGCCCGAAGGAAAACGAATCATGCGCTTTGACACGTCCAATGGCATGGCATCCAATGCCGTCAATTCATTATACATGGATAAAAAGGGAGGGTTATGGGCTACTACCCGGGCAGGCATCGTACACATCAGCGATACCTCCAACCCAAAACTTGAAGTGCTTGGATGTGAACAAGGGCTCATCGACGAAAACGTACGGACCATCATTGAAGATGAAAACGGCAGAATCTGGCTCAGTACCAACGCCGGCATCTCACAATGGAAAAGCGATGAAAAAAGATTTCTGAATTATACCTGGCACCAAGGTGTACCCAGAGGAGACTTTATGGATGGTTCAGTCTGTAAGGACAAAAACGGGAATTTGTTCTTCGGCTCACAAAACGGGGTTTGCTACTTCAATCCGGAACATATCGAGGAAAATGTGCAGGTGGCTCCCGTCAAAATCACCCGCATCACAAGCTACGGACATTCCGAGATTGACAGTCAAGGTTCCATTGCCCCCATTATAGACAACGAAGTGAAACTGACTTACCACAACAGTACCTTCACCCTCACCTTCAGTGTGATGGACTACACCCTATGTCCTGAAGTAGAATATGCCTACAACATGGAAGGCCTAGGGAAGACATGGTTTGAAACAGGCAGTGAGAACCGCATCACGTTCCGTAACCTGCAACCCGGAGAATATACCTTCAAGGTAAAAGCAAAAATGCGGAACCAACCATGGGGAGATGAATTTACGGCCATTCATATTGTCATCACTCCCCCACTCTGGCTGACTTGGTACGCCAAGCTGTGCTACCTTATCGTAACTGGGATTATCTTGTTTACCATCGTGCGCTTCTACAAACGCAAACTGAAACTGGAAAGCCGCCTGAACCTGGAGCATCACCAACACGAGAATGACCAGAAACTCAATAATGAACGGCTACGCTTTTATACGAACATCACGCACGAACTGCGTACCCCATTGACGCTGATACTCGGTCCGCTAGAAGATTTGCTTGCCGACAAGACCTTGTCGGCACGGCAAGCCAACAAAATCAGTCTTGTGCGCGACAGTGCCAACCGACTGCTGAACCTAATCAACCAGATTCTGGAATTCAGAAAAACGGAAACAGAAAACAGAAAGCTGAAAGTGGCCTATAATCACCTGGCTGTACTCGTACAGGAAATCGGTATCAAATACAAAGAGCTCAACCAGAATCCGAACGTGGACATTCAAATCAAAACAGACGGAGCAGAAGGTAAACTCTACTATGACCGGGAAATCATTACCATCATCATTGATAACCTGATGTCGAACGCACTAAAATATACTCCCCAAGGAGTCATCACGCTTGAAGTAGGAAAATGTGAAGAAAACGGAGTGAAATACACCACTATCAGTGTGGAAGATACCGGGCATGGAATCTCCAAGGAATCGCTCAACCACATCTTCGAGCGCTATTACCAGGGACAAGGCAAATACCAGGCTTCCGGTTCGGGAATCGGCCTGGCACTGGTCAAGTCATTGGCCGATTTGCATCAGGCTACCATCGAAGTGGAAAGTGAAGTGGAAAAAGGAAGCCGCTTTACCCTGAAACTGCTGACGGAAAACACCTATCCCAATGCAGAACATCTGGTCATACAAGAAACAGGCAAGCATAAGGAAGAGGAATCGGCTAATGTGCCGACAGCCGAATCGGAAGAAGGGAAACCGATTATTCTGGTGGTAGAAGACAACCGGGATATCCGGGAATACATACGCAGCTCTTTTGAAGAAATGTATGAGGTAGTGACTGCTGCCGACGGAAAGGAAGGCTGGGAAATAGCCCAGAATCAGATACCGAACATCGTAATCAGTGACATCATGATGCCTGTAATGGACGGTATAGAACTGTGCAGACATATCAAGGAGGATATGCGTACCAGCCATATTCCGGTCATCCTGCTCACCGCAAAAGATACGCTGCAAGACAAAGAAGAAGGGTATGCCGCAGGAGCCGACTCATTCATCACTAAACCGTTCAGTGCCCGCTTGCTGAACAGCCGTATCAACAACATTCTGGAGAACCGACGCAAGATTGCGGGAGTCATTACCTCGATACCGGAAACAGAGAGCGAGCAGAAACACATTGAGAATGAACGGAAAAACTTGAACAGGCTGGACCTGGAATTCCTAAACAAGGTAACAACCATCATCGAAGAAAACCTGAGCATGGAAAAAATGGACGTGGCCTTTATCGCCGACAAAATGTGCATGAGCCACTCTACTCTTTACCGGAAAATCAAGGGCCTGACGGAGATGTCGGTCAATGAGTTTGTCCGGAAAATAAAGATGAAAAAGGGTATGGAACTCATCAACAGTGGCCAATACTCACTGGCTGAGGTATCCGACCTGACCGGATTCAGCAGTGTGGCCTACTTCCGTCAATGTTTCAAAGATGAATATGGCATGGCGCCTACGGAATATTTAAAACGGAAACAGAGTTAGTTCTAAAGAAAGACAAGCCCAATCAACGGAATTAAGACGCGTTAGTTTGCAACCACAACTTAAACAAGGGATCTACAATTGTGTATGTCCCTCCCCGTTGGTTTTTTGATGTTTTTTCTATTACTTTCTGATCTGTCATCATCTTAAGATACGGTGACAGTTTCCCCCCCTCCTGTCCTGTCCGATTACGAATCTCTTGCAAACTAGCCCCATTTTCCGTTCTGACCAGCACCGAAAGAATTCGCTGGACTTGCGTCAAATATCCATCATACCTTATCTGGTAATATTGCGAAAAATAATCTTGTAATAAAATCAAATCCATCTCCTCACCAGAAGAATTTCTCAAAATATCCGTGGCGAGATATAAAGAACGAGGAGTCTTGGGCAAATAAGCCATAAGTTTTTCCAAACGGCTCATTTTCAATTGAGAATCAATAAATCGGGCAAACTCGGATAAGATAAGAGGTTTTATATAGGAAATCTTAAATCCCTCAAAAAAGGCGGCATCATAATCAGTAAATGCGGGCAACACCCTATCTGAAGTAGCGACCAATACAGGAGCTCCTGAACGATTCAGTTTTCCTCTCAAATTAAAATGATCATGATTCTTCGTCCTTTCAAAATAATATTGAATATTATCAATGAACAAAACAATTCTGCAAGCATGTTCTTCTTGCCACCGACATATATCGTCATAAGGAACGGTGGAAGGATTAACAGACAAAAACGACGCACACTGTTTCCAGATATCATCTGTGGAAAACAAGGTTCTTCCTTCAATGAAGACAGGTCTAAATAGTCTGTCATTATCTGTCTGCAAACTCTGATACAACCGATGCAGCAAATAAGTCTTTCCACTACCGCTCTCCCCTATTATCAAACAGGGCTGAGCAATTCCATTAATCTTTTCTTTTGCCAGAAGATTAAGTACAGATATAAAAATATCCTCATTAATGAGAACTGAATCATCATTCATCGCTTTTCCATCCCATAAAGACGTCTGGTGCAATATAGTAGCAGTTGTATTCATACGCAAAACATTACTGAACAAATTTATTAAACCAATAATCACGCAACAAAGGAGAACGGAAAGTCCTTCTGGCATCATTCTTCATAATATATCCATCATTCTCCAGCATCGTGAGTACCTTACTCAATGTGTAATCAACCGATTCAATTTTAGCCGCATCATGCCCTGTCATCAGTTTATCAAGCATTACACTCCGCTCCAGCCCGGCCGGCTGAGCAGAAAGCAACTTCAAAAGCTGCCGGGCAGGAAGTTCATATTCTCCATATTCAACCAGACGTTCAGCCCATGTACTCAGATAGTTCTCTGAACATAATTTCCAATACGCGATGTCAACACTTTCTCGAGTCATTTCCCCTTCATATTCTTCCACCAATTTAGAAAATATAATCTGAATAAAATATGGAATATTCCAATGTAATTTCTGCAGTATATACTCCACCAGGTCATTTTCTATCTCAAAACCTTCAGACTTACCCAATTCCCTAAGTAAGCCAGCTGCTTCTTCATGGGTCAACTCATCAAGATCAAATTCGGTCAAATCATTAATCGTATATCCTAAGTGCATGACTGATGCAAAATTTCTCAATCCTACAGAACCACAAAACAGCCAACGCACTTTAGTTTGACTAACCTGCCGCAAACTCCGTAACCAATTGAGGATAAAAGTCACCTTATCCGTTCCAGCATCTTCCTTATGTAAAATATTCAGAAAAAGCGTCAACTCATCTATCACAATAAATGTATCCTCATCATGCCTGATCAACTCCTTCAAACTTTTATATAAATCCTCTTGTTCTTCTTTCTTTCCGAGATTAAAACCCACAGGACCTACCGACACTTTTTCTATTCTTTCAAGAACAGAAGTCAACCTCTGTGACATCCCAGTTACCGCATGTTTCCAAATACCATTTTTAGTAAAAGCACCTATCACTAAACGTAAAAAGCCCTCTTCAGTTGTTGTTTCCTCAAGGTCAATATAAATACATTTCCAACCTTGTTGTCTCTTCTCTTCTATAAGTTTTTTGGCGAAAGAGGATTTTCCAATACGACGTGGAGCAGACAACAACAAAGAATGATGACTCTCAAGCAATCTGTTGGCGAGACGAATTTCTCTTTTCCTTCCAAAAAAATCTGCCCCTTCAACAGGAGGACCAATTCTATTCGATATACACATAATGAATCTTATTTAGTTAAAGGAGAACTTATCGCAAAGATAGGGAATTCTATTATATGGAAGAATATTTATATAGAAAAAATATTATATAGAAAAGATTTTATATACACTATCAAATAAAAAAAGAGGCCGTCTCAAAATGAAATATAATTTGAGATGGCCTCTGTCGTTTCATATCAGATTGAAGTCGTTTGGATTTTCCTCAAAAAAGGAATTTACAAGTTTCCTTCTACAGATTTCACGTTTTACACCGTTTTTCCCTCGTCAGAAGCCTCCTAAGAGGCTACTTTTGCAAGATTATGCGCTATGGCCAGCAGGCCAAACTCAATTTCCACCTTTTTCAGCCCACGGAGATGGAACCTCTTGAAGTGCTTGTTGT
>ERZ1673701.580-NODE-580-length-40540-cov-225.462171_pt1 | contig 40540 bp, 39 predicted proteins | sample MGYA00580231_ERZ1673701 | MGnify/ENA primary metagenome ERZ1673701 (study PRJEB41218, sample SAMN15661798) | gut metagenome | host: Homo sapiens | place: Canada: London | collected 2015-08-20/2019-03-30 | study: EMG produced TPA metagenomics assembly of...
AACCGGGGACACAAGGATTTTCAGTCCTTTGCTCTACCAACTGAGCTATGGCACCATTGTTTCTTGTTTGCGGTTGCAAAGGTACGCAAACTTTTGGAACCTGCAAACTTTTCAGTAGAAAAAATGCAATTTTTGTGTAAAAAGAGGCTTTCTGTATACAAAATACACGGATGATGCACAAAAAAACTTCCTTTTCGCCCCGAAGAAAAGTCGGATAGCGAAAAGGAAGATCTTATTTCCCGGTTATAAGAGAATTTTATCCTTTCAATGGATTCCAGCCTTGCGCTTTCAGTTCCAGCTCGTTGCCGTCGCGGGTGACCAGTGCACAGCCCAGTTCAGGTTTGGTGATGTGACCGATGATTTTGACATCCTTCATCTGGGCCACCGTTTCGTGTGCCGTTAATGGTACGGTGAAGAGCAGTTCGTAGTCCTCACCGCCATTCAGGGCACAGGTGCTCAGGTTCATGTTGAACTCTTCGGCCATGACAGCTGTCTGGTAGTCGATGGGGATACGCTCCTCATAGACCCGGCAACCTACGTGACTCTGTGAGCAGATGTGCATCAGTTCGGACGACAGACCGTCGGAGATGTCCATCATAGCCGTGGGCTGTACTCCGGCTTTGGCCAGGCTTTCTACGATGTCCTTGCGGGCTTCCGGTTTCAGGAAGCGTTCCAGCAGGTATTCCTTTCCGGCAAAGTCGGGTTGTACGTCCTTTTCGCCCTGGAACACGGCCTTTTCGCGTTCCATCAGTTGCAGGCCCATGTAGGCGGCTCCAAGGTCACCCGATACACAGATGAGGTCGGTTTCTTTGGCGCCGTTGCGATAGACCACCTTGTCCTTGTCGGCTTCCCCGATACAGGTGATGGAGATGGCCAGACCTGTGACAGAAGAGGTGGTGTCGCCACCCACGAGGTCCACGTGATGCTGTTCGCAGGCCAGGCGCAGTCCGTCGTAGAAGTCTTCCAGGTCTTCGATGCAGAAACGCTTGGAGACAGCCAGTGAGACGGTAATCTGTTTCGGTGTGCCGTTCATGGCGTAGATATCGGAAAAGTTCACCATGGCCGATTTATATCCCAGGTGCTTCAGTGGGGTATAGACCAGGTCGAAGTGTACGCCTTCCATCAGCAGGTCGGTGGTGACCAGTACCTGCTTGCCGGGAAACTCCAATACGGCGGCATCGTCGCCCACTCCGTATTTCGTTTCCGGATTTTGCAGTTTGATGTCTTGGGTGAGGTGCTTGATGAGGCCAAATTCACCCAAGGTGGAGATTTCAGTTCTGTTTCCTTCGTGCATAGTATTTTTACGCTCTGTTGATAAGTTCTCTCATAATGGTGGTCATGCGGGGCTGTGCTTCGTCGGCTGCCTTCTGCACTTCTTCGTGGGATACTTCCACAATCTTGCCTTCCACGCCCAAGTCGGTGATGACCGATACGCCGAACACCTTGATGCCGCAATGGTTGGCCACGATGACTTCCGGTACGGTAGACATACCTACGGCGTCTGCGCCCAGGATACGGAACATCTTGTATTCCGACGGGGTTTCAAACGTAGGTCCTTGCGTACCGATGTACACGCCTTGTTGTACTTTGATGCCCTTTTCCTCTGCAATTTTCAGGGCTTTGGCAATCAGTTCTTTGGAATATGCCTCGCTCATGTCCGGGAAACGGGGGCCGTAGTCGATGTTCTTGCCGCGGAGCGGGTGTTCCGGGAAGAAGTTGATGTGGTCGGTGATAATCATCAGGTCACCGATTTCGAAATCCGGGTTCGTGCCTCCTGCAGCGTTCGATACGAACAAGGTCTTGATGCCCAGTTCACGCATCACACGCACGGGGAAAGTCACTTCCTTCATGGAATAGCCTTCGTAAAAATGAAAGCGTCCTTGCATGGCCATGATATCTTTGTTGCCCAATTTCCCGAAAATCAGCTTGCCGCTGTGTCCTTCGACGGTGGAAACCGGGAAGTTCGGAATCTCCGAATAGTTGATTTCATACTTGTCGGTGATTTCATGCACCAGACTGCCCAGGCCCGTGCCCAGGATGATGGCTGTTTCGGGATGAGTGTGCATCTTCGCCTTCAGGAAGGCGGCGGTTTCTTGAATTTTTTCTAACATACTCAATGATTTTGGGGTTAAATACTAGTTCTCCTTTGTGCAGGAACTCCACTTCTATGGGGAGCACATAAATATAGGGTTTCAGTTCGTCGGCTAGCTGCGGATGGCCGATGAGCCGCGAAGCATCCTTTTCGGTGGTCAGGATGAGGCGGCGGGCTTCGGGCAGCCGGTGGAACCGTTGTACAATCTGTCGCATGTCGGCAACGTCAAAGTTGTGGTGGTCGCCGAAGAGCAGGGGAGTGACGCGGGCGGCGTGGCGGCCGACTTCCTCCAGCAGAGGGGCCGGTGAGGCGATGCCGGTGACCAGCAGCACTTCTTTCTCTTTCAAGGTGTTGAGCGGCTGTGCAGGGGTATCAGCAAACAGCGGATACAGTTTCCCGTAGGCCAGGGTCGTGAAGCACACTTCCTGACGGGGAAGGGGGCGGATACGTTGCCGGATACGTGCACAGTCTTCCAGGCTGAGGCCCGGCGGACATTTGGTCACCACGAGCAGGTCGGCCCGTTGTTTGCCGCTGGCAGGTTCCCGCAATCGTCCGGCAGGCAGAAGCTGGTCACATTCCACGGGACGGTGGTAGTCCATCAGCAGGATGCTCAGTCCCGGCTGTACGTAGCGATGCTGGAAGGCATCATCCAGCAGGATGACTTCCGTGTCGGGTGCTCCTTCCGGTGCTGTCAGTCGGCGGATACCTTCGCAGCGGTCTCCGTCCACGGCGATACGGATGTCGGGAAACTTGCGGGCCATCTGATAAGGCTCATCTCCGATATCTTCCATGCGGGAGGCAGGAGAGGCCAGCACGAAGCCTTTCGATTTCCGCTTGTAGCCCCGGCTCAGCACGGCCAGCCGGAACGACTGGTGCAGTAGGCGGATGAGGTATTCCGTATGAGGCGTTTTCCCGGTGCCGCCTACGGTCAGGTTACCGATGCAGATGACGGGCAGCGGAAAGCGTTCCTGCCGGAGCAGTCCCCGGTCGAACAAAAGGTTCCGCACCCTCACCCCGATGCCGTAGAGGACACTGAAGGGCCATAGTCCCCAATATATCTTGCATTTTCCATCCATGCACGTGCCTCCGCTTATTGGATATGGAGGTCAAACGGCAGGCGGGCCTGCAGACGGTCAGATTCTCCGATGTGGCGTATCCAGTCGAAACTGCGGTAGTAATCGCCGAAGGTCTCCTGCAGCTGGCTGTGGATATAGCGGTCGGTACGGGTGTTCAGCAGTTCCGTCAGGAAGTCCTGTTTGCCGGGATAACTTTTCAGTGTATAGTCTTTTACTTTCCCCAGTTGGGCAGCCAGTTGGATGGCGGTATCCAGTCCGCCCAGTTCGTCCACCAGTTTCAGGTCTTTGGCCATGCTGCCCGTCCATACGCGTCCTTCCGCAATCTTGCAGAGCTCTTCCAGCGGAATGTTCCGTCCTTCGGCACAGCGTTTTGTGAACAGGGCATATCCCTGGTTCACCATCTGCTGCATCAGGGCCGATTCTTCCGCATTGAACGGGCGGCTCATGCTGCCCATGTCGGCCATCTTATGAGTTTTGACTCCGTCGAAATGGAGTCCCAGTTTGTCGTTCAGTAGTTCTGACGCATCGGGCACCATACCGAAGATGCCGATGGAGCCGGTCAGGGTGGTCGGTTCGGCCACAATCTTGCTGGCGGCACATGAGATGTAGTAGCCGCCGGAAGCCGCATAGTCACCCATGGATACTACCACCGGTTTTTCTGCTTTCAGCAAAGTGACTTCCCGCCAGATTTGTTCCGACCCGTAGGCACTTCCGCCCGGAGAGTTCACGCGGAGCACTACGGCTTTTACATTCTTGTCCTTGCGCAAGTCGCGCAGGTCTTTGGCCACTTTCTCGGAGTTGATGCCTTCGTCGTACGACGAGCCGTTGTCGATTTCTCCGTAAGCGTAATATACTGCCACTACGTCGCGGGTCTTGCTTTTCGGGACAGCCGGCTTGACGCGGGTCATTTCGTCCAGGCTCAAGGTCTGGAGGTCTTCGTCGTCCGACAGGCCAGTGAGCGATTTCAGGTAGCTGAGCACTTCATCCTGGTACATCAGCGTGTCGGCCAGTCCGCAGCGCACATAAGTCTCTGCCGGTTGCAAGTCCATGTTCCGGTCGGCCAGCAGGTTCAGGGAGTCGGCCGACAGGTGTCGGGAGTCGGCCACATCGTTCAGGAGGCTGTTCCAGGTAGACTCCAGGAAAGCCTGCGTCTGTTCGCGGTTGGCCGGACTCATCTCGGTGCTGGTGAGCGGTTCCACAGCCGATTTGTAGGTGCCCACCCGGAAAATCTGCATTTTCACACCGATTTTGGCGAGGAAATCTTTCAAAAACATGGTTTCACTGGCCAGTCCATGCCAGGACAAGCTGCCCACGGGATTGACGATGACCTTGTCGGCTACGCTGGCCAGATAGTATCCGCCCTGCGTGTAAGAATCGGCGTAGGCTACCAGAAACTTGCCACTTGTTTTGAAGTCGGCCAGTGCCCGGTGAATGGCCTGCAAGGAAGCGGCCGAACAGGCCAGTGCTCCAGTGTGCAGGTAAATTCCCTTAATCTGGTCGTTTTCCTTGGCCTTCTGGATAGAGTTCAGGATATCCTCCAGTCCGTAGGTGGAAATCTGGTCTTCAAAGAACTGGTCGATGGGGCTGGGTTGATACCGTTCCTCTACGGTTCCTTTCAAGTCGAGGGTAAATACGGAATTTGCCGGGACGATGGTCTCGGTATCAGACGAAATCAGCATGCCGGCCAGTACGCTTACTCCCAAGATGATAAAGATGAACCCGCAAATCAGCACACCCGTAATGGTGGCCAGGGTACTTCGAAGAAATTCTTTCATGATAAGTCGTTTTAGGATTGATAAACAAAGTTATTCTTTTTGCCTGAGAAAAACAAAGATGCGGCTGCTTAAATTTCTTTTTGCCGGTTTACCGGCATCTTGTTTTTTTAAAATTTCGAAGCTTTTTAAAGGGAGGAGTTAATTAATATATACTAGGTGGGCGGGAGGGACTTTTTTGGGAAGTCTGATATAAAAAATGTGAAAATTTTTATAACTGATTGTTTTGCAGTGTGTTAGGTTGTGTTAACCTGTGTGCGAACCCTTGCAGAAATTTTTTTTGTCGTAGGATGGGGTCGAAAAGGGGAGAAAACCTCTTTGCGTTTGTTCCAAAACTCTTCGACGTTTTCCTTTAAACGCACTTGCGTTTCGGTTCAAACGCACTTATGTTTGAGGGAAAACGTCCTTGCGTTTTTTGCGAAGTGGACTAAAATAACTTCCGATTTATTTTGTTTTTTTACGGAACTTCCCCAATTTTGCCAAAATTGATTTTGTGAACTTTAAATGAATACGATATGGCAGAAGAAATGATTGTCAAGGAGCTGGACGATGTGGTTGTCCGTTTTTCGGGTGACTCCGGCGACGGAATGCAGTTGGCCGGCAATATGTTTTCGAATATTTCGGCAACCGAAGGAAATGATATCAGTACTTTTCCGGACTATCCGGCAGACATCCGCGCCCCGCAAGGCTCGTTGACAGGAGTATCTGGCTTTCAGGTACACATCGGCTCCGGAAAGGTATATACTCCCGGTGACAAGTGCGATGTACTGGTGGCCATGAATCCGGCCGCCTTGAAAACACAATATAAGTTTTGCAAGCCGCAGGCAGTAATTATCATCGATTCCGACTCGTTTACCAAACGTGATTTGGAAAAAGCGAAATTCTCGCTCGAAAATCCGTTCTCCGAACTGGGCATCAAGAACGAGGTGGTATCGGCTTCTATCACGACTATGTGCAAGGAAAGCCTGAAAGACAGCGGTCTGGACAACAAGTCCATCCTGCGCACCAAGAACATGTTTGCTCTGGGACTGGTGTGCTGGCTGTTCCATCGCGACATCGCAGTGGGCGAGAAAATCCTGCGCGAGAAATTTGCCAAGAAACCTGAAATCGCCGAAGCCAACGTGAAGGTGCTGTACGATGGCTATCACTTCGGTGAAAACACCCATGCATCGGTCTCTATCAGCTACACGGTGCCGAGCAAGGCACAGAAACAGCCGGGACGCTACATGGACATCAACGGCAACAAGGCCACGGCCTATGGATTGATGGCGGCGGCTGAAAAGGCGGGCTTGCAGCTCTATCTGGGTTCTTATCCGATTACTCCGGCTACAGACATCCTGCATGAGCTGGCCAAGCACAAATCGCTGGGCGTGAAGACCGTGCAGTGTGAGGATGAGATTGCCGGCTGTGCTTCTGCCGTAGGTGCTTCGTTTGCCGGAGCTTTGGCCGTGACCACGACTTCCGGACCGGGTATCTGCCTGAAGAGTGAGGCCATGAACCTGGCGGTGATTACGGAACTGCCGCTGGTGATTGTGGACGTGCAGCGCGGCGGACCTTCCACCGGACTGCCGACAAAATCGGAACAGACCGACTTGCTGCAGGTTTTGTTCGGGCGTAACGGTGAAAGTCCGATGCCTGTCATCGCGGCTTCTTCGCCGACCGACTGCTTTGACGCGGCTTATTGGGCTTGCAAGATTGCTTTGGAGCACATGACGCCGGTGGTACTGCTGACGGATGCCTACATTGCCAACGGCTCGGCGGCATGGCGTCTGCCCGACCTGAAAGAGTATCCTTCCATCTGTCCGCCTTACGTGAAACCGGAGATGGCGGATTCCTGGACACCGTTCTTGCGTGACCCGCAGACGGGGGTACGTTACTGGGCGACTCCGGGCATGCCGGGCTTTATGCACCGCATTGGCGGACTGGAGAAGAGCAATGAAACCGGAGCCATCTCAACCGAACCGGAGAACCATTTCCTGATGACTAAGTTGCGTGCCGAGAAGGTGGAAAAGATTGCCGATTCGCTTCCTCCTCTCACCGTTGAAGGTGATCCCGATGCGGATTTACTGATTGTGGGATTTGGAGGAACTTACGGACACTTGCATTCCGCCATGGACCAGTTGAATGCCATGGGCAAGAAAACGGCGCTGGCACATTTCCGCGTGATTAATCCCTTGCCGAAAAACACGGCGGAAGTGCTGCGGAAGTACAAGAATATTGTGGTGGCCGAGCAAAACATGGGACAGCTGGCAGGCTATCTCCGCATGAAAGTGGAGGGTATCCATCTGCATCAGTTCAACCAGGTGAAAGGCCAGCCGTTCGTCGTGAAGGAACTGGTAGAGGCGTTCAGCCAACTTTTTTAATGATTCATCAATAAATGTTCTGGAGGAATAACCATGAGTGAAACAAAATATACGGCAGCAGATTATAAGTTCGGACAGCCGCGCTGGTGTCCGGGTTGCGGCGACCACGCTTTCTTGAATTCTTTTCACAAGGCTCTGGCCGAACTGGGGGTGCCGCCCCATGAAATTGCGGTGATTTCCGGCATCGGATGTTCTTCGCGTTTGCCTTATTACATGAATACGTATGGCATGCACACCATCCACGGACGTGCAGCGGCCATTGCCACCGGAGCCAAGGTGGCCAACCCGAATCTGACCATCTGGCAGATTTCCGGCGACGGCGACGGACTGGCCATCGGCGGTAACCATTTCATCCACGCCATCCGTCGTAATGTGGATATCAACATTGTGTTGTTGAACAACCGTATCTACGGATTGACCAAGGGACAGTATTCGCCGACTTCGGCCCGTGGTTTCGTGAGCAAATCTTCTCCTTACGGGACGGTGGAAGATCCTTTCCGCCCGGCAGAACTGTGCTTCGGAGCCCGCGGACGTTTCTTTGCCCGTTGTGCGGCAGTCGATGGAGGACCTTCCATTGAAGTGTTGAAAGCCGCTGCCCGCCACAAAGGTACGTCGGTGGTGGAAGTGCTGCAGAACTGTGTCATCTTCAACGACGGTACGCACAATGCCGTGGCCAAGAAGGAAGACCGTGAGCGCAACGCCATCTACCTGGAGCACGGCAAGCCGATGTTGTTCGGCCCGAACAAGGAATTCGGTCTGAAGCAGGAAGGCTTCGGGCTGAAGGTGGTGAAGCTGGGAGAAAACGGGGTGACGGAAAAAGACATCCTGGTGCACGATGCCCATTGTGAGGACCACACCTTGCAGCTGAAGCTGGCTTTGATGGAAGGCCCGGATTTCCCGATTGCTTTGGGGGTAATCCGCGACGTGGAGGCACCGACCTACGATGCAGCAGTGGAGGCCCAGATAGAGGAGGTTTCAGCCAAGAAAAAATACCACACGTTTGCCGAGTTGCTCGAAACGAACGATACGTGGGAGATTAAATAAACGAAATGAGATAAGATAAAAGGAGCCGATAAGGCACTGCTTCTAGTCTGGAAGTGTAGCATCTCAAAGAGGCCGTTTCAAAGTGGTTTGAGACGGCCTCTTTGAGATTACGTCTCTTTGGGGTGGTTTATTCAGTTGCAATGCTATCTTTTGTGACTTGTATGGAGTCTTTTTGGGTTCTGTATAGTCTTCCTTTTGTATCGTCTTCCAGTAAATTGCTCAACTCGTCTAGCTCTTTTTGGCTGATACCCAGCACTTTTTTGTTCTTTTCGTTTAATTCCTCCACTGCATCCATTATATTGTAGATTACTGGTACAAAAAGATTCAATTTAAGATAAACGGCCATTATATCTGGATTCTTTAAATAGGATTTTGCAACTTTGTATCCATCATATTCAGTGTATTGAGCCATCATGTCGGCTGTATTTTTGAAACTGTATTGTGAGAGTTTTTGCTCTATCTCAGTAATACGCTTTTCACTCATATCTAGAAAACTATAGCAGTTGCTGATTCGACCTATTACTTTCTCGTCATCCAGAAATTGCCAGACTTCAAAACTGCTCGAAAAGATTTCTTCAGATTTTGTATCCTGTGCCCTGGAATTTTCATAAAGCAACAGGTTTATGCATTGTCTTAAGGAATCTTCTGGTAGTTCGTCAAGTTTATCGGGCATATATGACTGTAATTTCGCGTAAACGGAATCTTTCATCATCAGTTGTTTACAGCAGTTGGTTATGCTGTTTAAGCGCACGTCAATGTTGTGAAGTGTGATTTTCGCAATTTTACGTGTCATCTCTTTTTGGTTCTCCATTTGCTGCCAATAGGTGATTCCTACGGTCAGCACGATACCTAGGATGGTACCGAAAGTAGAAGCTAAAGCATTCATCCACCATTCCGAAAGATGGAACATTTTCTTGAAATTTGTCATTGTTGTTAGTCTTAAGGATGATAAAGATAGTTGTCGGTAGTCATGGCGTGGCAGGTCTTTGAGGGACCTGCCGGTTTATTCTTTCTCTCCATAGCACAAATCGCCGGCGTCTCCCAGTCCCGGTACGATGTACGAATGGGCGTTGAGTTCCGGGTCAATGGCACCACACCACACTGTAGTCTTTTCTGCAGGGAATACTTTTTTGATATGTTCAATGGCCTGGCGGCTGGCAATGACCGAAGCAATGTGTATGTGTGCCGGTTCCCCTTTGGTGAGCAGTGCCTCGTAGGCCAGTTCCATGGAACTGCCGGTGGCCAGCATCGGGTCGGTGAGAATCAGAATCTTGCCGTCCAGGCGGGGCGAAGCGATGTATTCGATGTGAATGTCGAAATTATCTTCATCGATGTATTTGCGATAGGCCGACACGAATGCGTTTTCGGCATGGTCAAAGTAGTTGAGAAAACCCTGATGCAGCGGGAGTCCGGCACGGAGGATGGTAGCCACCACCGGCTGTTCGGCGGGAATGTTCTCTACCGCTGTGGCCAGCGGAGTTTGTATTGAAACCGGATGATAGGGAAGGGTACGGCTGATTTCATAGGCCATGATTTCGCCCACCCGTTCGATGTTCCGACGGAAGCGGAGCGAATCGCCCTGTACATGTACGTTACGGATTTCAGACAGGAACTGGTTGAAGAGGGTGTTGGTTTGGTTAAAGTTGATTATTTTCATAAACATTTTCAGGTGCTTAGGGGTTATATAATTAAATTTTCGGGCTGCAAAGAAACAAAATAAAATTGATTTGTAATGTAGATTTGGCAAATTTGTTATACAAGTATAAATCTTTAAATGATTACGGATTTTTTTCAGTAATAAATTCTTTGAATAAAAAATAACTACTACTTTTGTAGCGCCTAAAACAAAGAGATGTTGAAGAGCAGAAATGGAGAGAAATTAGGCTTATGCTAAGGTAGAGAAAAGAATAAACATTTGATATAATAACCAAATTAATCATTTGAACAATGGCAAATTTAGATCTTACTAAGTACGGTATCACTGGAACCGTAGAAATCGTACACAATCCTTCTTACGACGTATTGTTCGCTGAAGAAACAAAAGCTGGTCTGGAAGGTTATGAAAAAGGTCAGGTAACTGAACTGGGTGCAGTAAACGTAATGACTGGTATCTACACTGGTCGTTCTCCTAAAGATAAATTCTTGGTAAAAGACGCTACAAGTGAAAACACTGTATGGTGGACTTCAGAAGAATACAAAAACGATAACAAACCTGTTACTACTGAAACTTGGAATGCTTTGAAAGCTTTGGCTTCAAAAGAATTGTCAAACAAGAAGTTGTATGTAGTTGATGGTTACTGCGGTGCAAACGAAGCTACTCGCTTGAAAGTTCGTTTCATCATGGAAGTTGCATGGCAGGCTCACTTCGTAACTAACATGTTCATCCGTCCTTCTAAAGAAGAACTGGAATCATTCGAACCTGACTTCGTTGTTTACAACGCTTCTAAAGCTAAAGTTGAAAACTACAAAGAACTGGGTCTGAACTCAGAAACTGCAGTTGTCTTCAACTTGACTACTAAGGAACAGGTTATCCTGAACACTTGGTACGGTGGTGAAATGAAGAAAGGTATGTTCTCTATGATGAACTACTTCAACCCGTTGCGTGGTATCGCTTCTATGCACTGTTCTGCTAACACAGACAAAGAAGGAAAGAGCTCAGCTATCTTCTTCGGTTTGTCTGGTACAGGTAAGACAACTTTGTCTACTGACCCGAAACGTCTGTTGATCGGTGATGACGAACACGGATGGGATAACGAAGGTGTATTCAACTACGAAGGTGGTTGCTACGCTAAGGTTATCAACTTGGATAAGGAATCTGAACCGGATATCTACAACGCCATCAAACGTGACGCTTTGCTGGAAAACGTAACTGTAGATGCTAACGGTAAGATTGACTTCGCTGACAAGAGCGTAACTGAAAACACTCGTGTTTCTTATCCTATCTACCACATCAACAACATCGTTAAACCGGTTTCTAAAGGTCCTCACGCAAAACAAGTTATCTTCTTGTCTGCTGATGCATTCGGTGTATTGCCTCCAGTATCTATCTTGAACGAAGAACAGGCTCAGTACTACTTCCTGTCAGGATTTACTGCTAAGTTGGCTGGTACAGAACGTGGTATCACTGAACCGACTCCGACATTCTCAGCTTGCTTCGGTGCTGCTTTCTTGTCATTGCACCCGACTAAATATGCAGAAGAATTGGTTAAGAAGATGAAGATGACTGGTGCAAAAGCATACTTGGTTAACACTGGTTGGAACGGAACTGGCAAACGTATTTCTATCCGTGATACTCGTGGTATCATCGACGCTATCCTGGATGGTTCTATCGAAAAAGCTCCGACTAAGACTATTCCTTACTTCGACTTCGTTGTTCCGACTGAATTGCCGGGTGTTGATCCGAAGATTTTGGATCCGCGTGACACTTACGACTGCGCTTGCAAGTGGGAAGAAAAAGCTAAAGACTTGGCTGCTCGCTTCATCAAGAACTTCGCTAAGTTTACTGGTAACGAAGCTGGTAAAGCTTTGGTTGCTGCTGGTCCGAAATTGTAATTCTGACTTACAAATTCTTAAATATGAAAGCGGTTTCCTTCGGGGAACCGCTTTTTTTGTTATATTTGGTCGGATGGCGGCAGGGATAGCGGGAAACTTGTCGTCGGGAGAAGAGGAAGAACGGCTGTTCTGACAGCTGGTGTGGGGAAGAGAACGAAAGAAATTGAAGATTGAGCTAATCAAAGATAAAACGTATGAAAAAGATGATTTATTCGATGCTGGGGGCAGGCTTGCTCTGTCTTTCCAGCTGTGGCGGTCAGACACAGCAATCACAGCCGGCTGCCGAGAACGAGGCTGACAGTACGAATCAGGTTATAGAGACCATCATGGCACGTCGCAGCGTGCGGAAGTATCTGCCACAACCGGTAAATCGGGATACGATGCAGGTGATTCTGGACTGTGGTATTAATGCGCCTAACGGACAGAACAAACAGTCGTGGGCAATCCGGGTAGTAGACAATCCGGAATTTATCAATGGTCTGACGGAGGTGTACAAGAAAGCTAATCCCAAAGCGGCTGAAGACCCTGATTTCCGGAATATGTTCCGCAATGCACCGACGGTGGTGTTTATTGCCAACGACACCGCCTACGATTTCTCACAAGTGGATTGTGGACTGTTGGGTGAGAACATGATTCTTTCTGCCTGGTCTATGGGCATCGGTTCCTGCTGCCTGGGTGGTCCCATACGTTTCATGAAGACCGACCCCGGAGCCGCAGAATACCTGAAACGTCTGAACATTCCCGAAGGATATGACCTGTTGTATTGCATTGCCTTCGGATATCCGGATGAATCGCCGGCTGCCAAGCCTCGTGATGCATCGAAAGTGATGTTTGTGGAGTAATGTGTTATCGCGCTCCCAAATCATCGTAAGAAGATTGTAGAATCGCTTTCCCCAGTTCTGTGCGTCGTGCGTTCGGAGCTGGGGATTCTATTAATGCCTTGCCGGAGTTGTTGTCTATCAGGGTGACGCCGGTACTGTCGCAGAAGGCAAAGCCGTTGTTGTAGGTGTAGTAGGCAAAGGGGTATTTGTAATCCTTGCCCAGCACGTTGCGGCTGAAATTGAATTCTTTGTGGCTGAGTCCCATTTGTGCCAGCAGGGTAGCGGCCATGTCGCTTTGGTTCATCAACTTGTCGATGACCATGGGTTGCTTTACGGCACCGCCCAGCCAGAGCATCGGGATGTGATGGATGCGAGGGTCGTGCACCAGTCCCTCTTCCGGATAATAGAAGCCATGGTCCGGCAGGCAGACAATGAGCAGGTTCTTCCATTGTGGAAGCGCCTTGAGCTTGTCGATGAATTTCCCCAGGCAGTCGTCCGTAAAGGCGAAGGCATTGGGAATCTTCTCGTTCAGGCGATGGTAAGGCACCTCGAAAGGTTCGTGGCTGCTGAGAGTCAGAAAGGCCGTGTGCCAAGGCTGGTTGCCTGTGCGTGTCTTTATCTGCTGGTAGAGATATTCAAAAGTGATGTCATCGTTCACTCCCCATGGATTCTGTCGCTCCTCCAGGCTGAAATCCACATCGGCCGTGAGATGCTGGTAACCACTGCCTAACAGGTAGCTCTTCATGTTGGTAAAGTTGATGTCACCCCCGTACAGAAAGTCGGTGGCATAACCTTGCTCCCGCAGCTTCCCGGCAATGGAAGGCAGCGTACGGCTCTTGGCCGGTGACTTCATGACCGATACGGTAGGGAAACTCTGGTAGCCGCTGAAGGTGCAGACCGTGCCCCGGTCGGTGCGGAAACTGTTGGCGTAACAGTTCGTGAAAAAGACTCCCTCCTTGCTCAGCCTTTCCAGGTTGGGACTGACATCCGGGAGACCTCCCAGCGATTCCACAAACACCCCTCCGAAGCTCTCCATCAGGACAATCAGTACGTTGGGGCGTTGCGTGTTCAGCAGGGATACCGTGTTTTCTCCGGTGCCGGCATACAATCCGTCGAACAGGCTGGCCCGTTTTTCCTCGTCAAAGAAATTGAACTGCTGGGCGAAATCGGTCGTCTTGCTGATGGACGACAGCAGGCTGAAATCCGGGTTGACCGCCGAGTGGTTCAGGAACTCGTTGTCGCAGAAATACGCCTGTCCTACGTTACTGGTTGATTCGGTGACACCGCCTCGGATGATGATGAAGAGGATACCCCCCAGCAGAATCGTGACCAGACTGCCCGTAAGACGTTTTCGGACCTGCGGTATTTGGGGAAGTTGGGCAGGCGTCATTTTATACAGTCCCCACGTGAGCAGGGCCGACAATATCAGGATACATAGCACCCGTATCAGGATGAAACCGACCGACACACTGGCCATGGCATTTTTCGGAGAGTCCAGGTAGAGGAAGATGGAGGCATCGAGCTTGAATCCCCAGAACGGATACAGGGCCATGTCGCCGATGAAGACGAGGGTGGTAGCCAGCGCAATCAGCGCATAGTAGCCCACGAGGAGCTTTCGCAGCGGGAAACGGCGGAACCAGATACTCACCAGAATAATCAGCCAGGGGAGGGCGGTGAGATAGCCTGTGGTGGCTGCATCGAGGGTAAAGCCGTGATACAGCACTTTCAGGTAGTCCACGAAGGATACCCCTTTCTCGCAAGCTCCGTTGTAGAGCATGAACACTGGTTTCTGAAGCAGGAAATAGCCTAAAATAGCGGCAAAAATACATCCCAGGTAAGCAAGTCTCTTTTTCATCTGTCTAGATCTGATTATTTACGTCCGAAATCGGCGGGGACTTCTCCCCATGATTCTGTTTCCCATTTGCGCAAGGGAGTAGTGTAGGTGTTTTCCTTCAGCCATTTCTCTGCCCGTTCAATCAGCTGGAACAGGGTTTCGGTCTTGGCATTGCGTTCCAGTTTGGTCTTGCATTTCTTCTGTTTCACCCACAGGAGGGCGTTGCGGCTGTCGGAGTAGAGAGGCATGTCCAGCTGCTTCTGTTTGAGAAGGGCCAGCCCATGTACGATGGCCAGAAACTCTCCTATGTTGTTGGTGCCATACACCGGTCCGAAATGGAAAATCTCCTGTCCGGTAAGCAGATACACTCCACGGTATTCCATGGGGCCGGGGTTTCCACTGCAGGCCGCATCTACTGCCAGGCAGTTCAGGTCGAAATTTTCCGGAAGCTGTTTGGCGGAAGGTTCTTTGGGAGCCGAAGTCCGGTGGCGTTGCAGGTACACGTGTGCCGGAGTGGCAAAAGCCTGTGCGGCTTCCTCTTCTGTGTCGAATGATTTATAGATGGCTCCTTTGTATCCTTGGATTTGCAGCCGGCATTCAGTCCAGGAAGCATACACCCCCGGATTCACACCCTTCCACACTACATAGAATTTTTGTTTCGCCATAAAAAGATAAGGAGGTTAAAAAAAGTGGGTGGCTCCCTCGCCACCCGCTATTTTCAAATGAATTACATGCGTTCAGGCACTTCGATGCCCAGCAAGCCCATGGCCAGCTTGACAATCTTTCCTACGTTCTGACTCAATGCCAGACGGAAAATCTTCACAGCCTCGTTCTCTTCACGCAGAATACTGAAATCGTGATAGAACTGGTTGTATTCTTTTACCAAGTCGTAGGCATAGTTGGCCAGGATAGACGGGTTGTAGTCCGTTCCCGCCTGTTTTACCACGTTGGGGAAGTCGGCCAGCATCTGGATCAGTGCTTCTTCCTTCGTACTCAGTTCGATACCTTCCGGAATCGCAGCCGGAATCTGTATACCGGCTTCTGCGGCCTTGCGGAGGATAGACTGGATACGTGCGTAAGTGTACTGGATGAACGGTCCCGTATTTCCGTTGAAGTCGATGGATTCCTTCGGGTTGAATGTCATGTTCTTGCGGGCATCCACTTTCAGGATGAAATACTTCAAGGCACCCAGTCCCACGATACGGGCGATGTCATCGGCCTCTTCCTTCGTCAGTCCGTCCAGTTTGCCCAGTTCGCTGCTGGTTTCCTTGGCCGTTTCAATCATGGCTTCCATCAGGTCGTCCGCATCGACTACGGTACCTTCGCGGCTCTTCATCTTACCTTCCGGCAGTTCCACCATACCGTAGGAGAAGTGAACCAGATCCTTGCCCCATTCGAAGCCCAGCTTGTCGAGCAGGATAGACAACACCTGGAAGTGATAGTTCTGTTCGTTGCCCACCACGTAAATCATCTTGTTGATGGGATAATCCTGGAAGCGCAGCTTGGCTGTACCGATGTCCTGTGTCATGTAGACCGAAGTACCGTCTGCACGGAGCAGCAGTTTCTGGTCCAGCCCTTCCGGAGTGAGGTCAGCCCATACAGAACCGTCTTCCTTGCGGTAGAAGAGTCCTTTTTCCAGTCCTTCCAATACCTTGGCCTTTCCTTCCAGGTAAGTCTGTGATTCGTAATATATCTTGTCGAAGCTGACGCCCATCATCTTGTACGTCTCGTCGAAGCCGGCATATACCCAGTCGTTCATCTTCTTCCAGAGCGCGCGTACTTCCGGGTCGTTGGCTTCCCATTTGCGGAGCATCTCGCGGGCTTCCAGCATCAGCGGAGAGTTGGCTTCTGCCTGGGCCTTGGCTTCTTCCTCGTTCATGCCTTCCGCTTCATACTTTGCCATCAGTTCTTTCACTTCCGCCTTGTAGTGCTTGTCGAACGCTACGTAGTAATCGCCAATCAGGTGGTCACCCTTCTTTCCGGAGGATTCCGGAGTCTCGCCGTTGCCATATTTCAGCCAAGCCAGCATGGACTTGCAGATATGGATACCGCGGTCGTTGACAATGTTGGTTTTCACCACCTTGTTGCCGTTGGCCGCCATGATGTTGGCCAGGGCGTTACCCAGCAGGTTGTTGCGCACGTGTCCCAGGTGGAGCGGCTTGTTGGTGTTCGGAGAAGAATATTCAATCATCACCAGCGGCGCATTGTCGGCAGCTTTCTGGATTCCCCATTGACTGTCTGCCTGGATGCGGTTCAGCAAGTCAATCCATACGCTCGAAGCGATGGTCAGGTTCAGGAATCCCTTGATTACGTTGTAGCTGGCAATGGCAGGCTCATGCTGCTTCAGATACTCTCCAATTTCCTGTGCGGTCTGTTCCGGACCTTTCTTGGACATTTTCAGGAAAGGGAAGACAACCAGTGTGAGGTGGCCTTCAAACTCTTTCTTGGTCTTCTGCAGCTGTACCATCTTGGCGGGAACTTCCTGCCCGTACAACTCCTTCACGCCGTTGATTACGGACGCCGTCAGTTTATCTTCTATTTTCATGCGTGTATGTAGTTTTATGATAATCCGTTCAATGGCGCAAAGATAGTGAATTTATTTCGTTCTTCCGACAGGGTGTTTCTTCTATTTGTATTTTGTATTATTGGTGGATGTGCTCTTCCGCTGAAGGTAGGTTCTGTGAATCTTTTTTCCAAGTGGAGGGAGAACATCCTTCCTTCATCTTGAATTGTTTGCTGAAGTGGGCAAGATCTGCAAAACCCACTTGTTCGGCTACTTCGGCCAGACTGATGTCCGGATTGTTGCGCATCCGGAGTTTGGCTTCTTCAATCCGTAGCCCGTTTATCCATCCATTAAAGTTAGTCTGGTAGGTTTCATTGATGAAGTTTGACAGATAAGTACGATTGATACCTATTTCTTTGCTCATGTCCTGGATGGTCAGACTGGGATGAAGGTAGCCTTTTTCGGACATCCATTCGTTCAGCTTCTCTTCAATTTTTTCAGAATTCCATTTGTGGGTCTTTTTCTCCTGAGGCGAGGAAGTAGAAGTATAAGGAGATGATTTTTCTGTTTCTACCTGTTCTTTGAGCAGTGGATAATCAGCGATGAAAATACCATAGTTATGATATTGAAGGGCGAACACGATGTAGAATATGGTGTAAATTCCTGTGAATATCAGCTGACTGATGAGGTGTGGGTAGATGTTTACAGCCACAGAGAGTGCGAATATGGCACACAATCCGATGAGCAGCGGATATACTCGCTTTTTCAAGTAGGGTATACGCTCAGGATGTACTTGTACCCAGCGTCTGGAGATACGGAGGTACACACGTATATAGAGCACCAGCAGGCAGGCGTAGCAGGTCATGAGGATATAGTAGAAAAGAGTGCCTGTCCGCCCGTCCATGCCGAAATAATAGATTAAATTGGCGGCAGCCAGTAGAAGCGTATAAATCAACTGTCGTCGCAGGAAGCCTTCCAGCTTGTGCCCTATATATATAGGGAAAGTGATGGCCCAAAGAAACAAGAGGGTTTGTATAGGGGCCAAACTTTGTATAAAGAAGGCTTTCAGTGTTTCATGATAGCTTTCTGTAGAGAATGCGATGCCCAATGAGGTAAGGCCTACCAGTATGTAGGCCACTTCTATATAAACCCGACTGTGTTTGCTGCGTGTGCTCATTTCTCCTTTCGGTACTTCAGCGAAGTGGAGAAAGAGGGCCAGTAGCAAGCTGCTGATGCCGGAGAATGTTTCCATAGTAAAAAAGATTTTTTCCATGACTTGTTGTTTTTCGTTTGTAATAGCGAAATCAATGAAGCCTTTGTCGAATTGTCTTTTTCTTCACCTAAACTTATCAGAAAATAGACAAAGGCTCTATTTTTCTTTTCGCAAAGGTAAATTTAATAAATTGACAACTCTTTTTTTCCCTGCTTTTCTGTCAATCTTTACTATGAGGACAGAATGAATAGTTATTAGATAGATTTTCGTAACTATTCAGTCAAAAAATAGTTCCTCACTATGGCTCAGTAGCTTGTCATTCTATAAATTTATTCCACTTCTTTTCTCCATACAGAAGGAGATACTCCTACGAGAAGCTTGAATTGCTTGCTGAAATGCGCCAGGTCAGTAAAGCCTACCTGTTGGGCTATTTCCGACAAGTTGCGCTTGGGAGATTGCTTGATGAGTAACTTGGCCTCTTCTATACGTAAATGATTAAGCCATAAATTAAAGTTTAATCCATAAGTGGTGTTGATGTGATTGGACAGATAAGTTCTGTTGATTCCAATGATTTTGCTTAACTGGATGATGGTAACCCGGGCATTTAAATAACCCTTTTGTTCAATCCATTCTGCAAGTCTGTCTTTAATTACTTCATTCTTTTTCATAGTTCCTATTTTTCCCCGAAAGTAAGAAGTTTTAAAATTTTATGGAAAGACAAAATATTGAATTTGGGAATATTTGTCTGTATCCAGTGATTAAGTGGTCAAAAATATATACTATCCGGTCTTTAATTTACTGATAGATTAATGTGGAAAGATAGCTTTCAGCCAGTACTTCGTTGGCTATATCGAGCAGTTGGGAGGTGGTAAGGCTCTCAATCCGTTTAAATACCTCCTCTTTTTCCTCGTAGGTCTGGTAGTGGAGGAAGCATTTTCCCATGTTGAGGGCATTGTTCTCAAAGTTGTCGCCGGCCACTCCTATCTGTCCGATAATTTGCTTTTTGGCTGCATGGAGCTGCAAGCTTGTCAGCGCTTTGTCGCGGATTTTCTTGAGTTCCTTGTGCACCAACGAAATGCAATGTGCTGTGTCGTGCGGGTCGCAACCAAAGTAGATGCAAAACGTGCCGGTATCCGTATAGGAGGTGAGGTTTGATTCCACATTGTAGACCAGACCTTTTTTCTCACGCAAGGAAACGTTGAGGCGGCTGTTCATGCCGGGTCCTCCCAGGATGTTGTTGAGCAGGTAGAGCCCTGTCCGGCGTTCGTCGTAAGCATGGTAGCCTCTTCCTCCTATCATGACGTGAGCCTGATGGGTGTCCTTATGGAGCGTCAGTTGACGTGGCTGGTAGGCGGCAGGCTGTGTGCGCACTTGTTTTTCTCCATGCCAGGGAGGGATTTCAGCTGTCACCTTTTCCAAGGTGCGAATGACTTTAGAAAAGGGGATATTGCCTTGCACAAAGAATACCATGTTTTGCGGCTGGTAGTGTCTGTGCACAAAATGCTGTGCGTCCTCGCTGGTGAACTTCCGCAGCAGTTCCGGATTGCCAAGGATGTTCCGTCCAAGCGGATGGTCAGGGAAAATCAGTTCCTCGAAATCGTCGAAGATGAGTTCGGCAGGACTGTCCTCGTAGCTTTGTATCTCGTCAATGATGACTTCTACCTCTTTTTCTATTTCATTTGAAGGAAACAGGCTGTGAAACACGATGTCGGCCAGCAGTTCTGCTGCCCGGTCGAAATGTTCTTTCAGAAAGGCGCTGTAGATGACGGTTTCCTCCTTGTTGGTATATGCGTTCAGGTCGCCTCCCACATTTTCCATGCGGTTCAGGATGTGCCAGGCCTTCCGTTTATGAGTTCCTTTGAAAATGAGGTGCTCCACGAAATGGGCCATTCCTTGCTCTTGCGGAAGTTCGTCACGGGTGCCGGTATCTACAGCAAAACCACAATAAGCCACATTGGTAGGGCTTGTGGTGTGGATAATCCGCAATCCGCTGGGAAGGGTGAAAGTTGAATATGCCATATATCTGTGGTCTAATTTTTATTTTTGCCGCAAATTTACAATAAATACTTATTGCCTTTCCTTAAAAAATACAGATATTTGCACCAAAGGATATTTAAAACTAATATATGAATAAAATTGCAGTCTTTTGTTCAGCGTCGGATGCCATTGCTCCCGTGTTTATAGAGAAGGCAGAGGAACTGGGAACATGGCTGGGACAGCACCGTAAATGGCTGATTTACGGAGGTTCCAATACGGGACTGATGGAGGTCCTGGCGAAAAGTGCGAAGGAAAACGGGGCCATGATTATGGGAGTGGTGCCTACCAAGCTGGAAGAGAACGGGAGAGTAAGCGACTTGCTCGATGTGACGTTCCATTCAGTGAATCTGAGCGACCGGAAAGACATCATGGTGCAGGAAGCGGAGATTATGGTGGCCTTGCCCGGTGGAATAGGTACGTTGGATGAGGTCTTCCATGTAATGGCGTCGTGCAGTATCGGGTATCATGACAAGCGGGTAATCTTTTATAATATCGATGGTTTCTGGAACGACATCTTAGGCTTTATGAAGCGGCTGGAGGAACAGCATTTTGCCCATCGTCCTTTGAAGAATTATTTCGAGGTGGCAAACACATTCGATGAGCTGACTCGGTTGTTGGAATAAAATTATCATTTAATCATACTCTATATGAATTCATCAATTAAAGAATTGTTACAGCGTGAGGCTCAGGCTGTATTGAATATCCCTGTGACCGACGGATACGAGAAGGCGGTGCAGCTGATTGTGGAACAGGTGCATGAGAAAGGAGGAAAGCTGGTGACAAGTGGAATGGGAAAGGCAGGGCAGATAGCCATGAACATCGCTACGACCTTTTGTTCTACGGGGATACCGGCTGTGTTCCTGCATCCGAGTGAGGCACAGCATGGCGACTTGGGAATTTTGCAGAAGAATGACTTGCTGCTGCTGATTTCCAATTCGGGGAAGACCCGCGAGATTGTGGAGCTTACCGACCTGGCGGCACGCCTGGACCCTACGCTGAAGAAAATCGTCATTACGGGAAACCCGGACAGTCCGCTGGCGGAGGCAGCCGACATTTGTCTGGCTACAGGGCATCCCGACGAGGTGTGCCTGTTGGGAATGACGCCTACCACTTCGACCACTGTCATGACGGTGATAGGAGATATTCTGGTGGTGGAAACAATGCGCAAGACAGGCTTTACCATTGAGGAGTACAGCAAGCGTCATCATGGAGGCTATCTGGGAGAGCGTTCCCGTGCATTGAGCAAATAGACCAGAAAATTAATTCATCAGATAAAAAACGTGGCAGCGGTGCTGTCACGTTTTTTATTGCGCCTCGTTTCTCAGGTGAGCTTGTATTCTTCCGGATAATAGATAAAGTCAACGATGGCTCTTTCGTATTCAAACAGTTCATCGGGTTTGAAGAAACGGGCAATTTCTTCGGCGGCTGTTTTAGGCGAATCGGAGGTGTGGACGATATTTTCCTGCGAGCTGACGCAGTAATCTCCGCGTATGGTGCCCGGAACGGCTACCCGTCCGTTGGTGGCTCCAGTCATGGAACGCACCACTTGGATGGCATCGACCCCTTCATAGCAGCATACGATGACGGGACTTGCCATCATGGACGCTTTCACGCGGGGGAAGAAAGGTTTTCCAGCCAGATGGGCGTAATGTTCGTTGAGCAGGTCTTCCGTGAGCTGCATCATTTTCATGCCGGCTAGCCGCAGGCCTTTCCGTTCAAACCGATGGGTGATTTCTCCGATGAGCCCACGCTGTACAGCACTGGGTTTCAGGATGACTAATGTTCTTTCCAGACTCATAGTTCGTTTATTATAAGGTGATACAAAGATTTCTTTACGTCCCAAATATAACGAAAAATGGACAGGTGTCCTCATAAACTCCTGTTTTTTTATGAGAAATCATTTATGGTCTAAAGGGATGATGCCCAGATGGATGGCTTTCAGCACGAGGTCGACAGCATTTTTAGCTTCCAGTTTGCTCATGAGGCTTTTCCGGTGTGATTCGATGGTGTTGCCTGACACATGGAGAAGGTCGGCGATTTCTCTGGTGCTGTATCCTCTGGCGATGGCCTGCAGCACTTCCATTTCTCTCAGTGTGAGCTGTTCCTTGAGCAGTTCTTCTGCTTGCAGGCGGTTCAGAATTGTCCGGAACCGTCTGCAGAGGTATTGCCCTCCTTTCAGGATGGTTTGGATGGCCAGTGTCAGCTCGTGGATGTCGGCCGATTTAAGTATGGCTCCGCTGATGGGTGTTCTGGTAAGCCTTTTCAGTATCCATATCTCTTCGTGCATGGTATTGATCAGGATACGGGCTTCCGGATATTTCTGCCGTATTTGTTCTATCAGTTCGAATCCGTTGGTATCGGGTAGTTCCACATCGAGTACATACAGGTCGAAAGGTTGTGTGTTGATCAGGAGCAAGGCTTCCGTGCCTGAAGAAGCGGCATACACTTTGTCTATTTCGGGCATTTGCGAGATGACGTGTCGGATGCCTTGCAGTATCAGGGTATGGTCGTCGACCAATAGTATGTTTGCTTTTGAGCTTGTCATGCGGGGCATTTTTTTATACTGCAAAGAAAAAAATATTCATTGAAAAGAATCTCACTGAAAACCGTGATTTTTCCTTGGAAGGTGCACACGGATGTGCATGCTTATTTTTTCTTCTTTGGTCATCAGTTCATAGTCCCCTCCGATTGTTTTCAGCCGGTCGTGAATGGTGCGCAGGCCGATTCCTTTGGGAGATTCTGTCTGTGGGCTCCATTGTCCGTCGTGCTGTACGTCGATGGTCAGCTCGCCGTCATGCTCATCCAGTGCTATGTGAATGAGGCTTGCATGGGCATGTTTCAGGATGTTGCCGGTTGCCTCTTGCATGATGCGGTAGATTTCGTATCCGATGTGTTCTGGGACTTGTGTCCATTCCGTTTGTTTTCCCGGTACGTAGTGTATGATGACTCCTGAAACCTCCTGCATCTTGGAGAAGTAGTCGGCCAGCATTTCGTTCAGGTTGGTGAACTGGAAGTTGGGAGGCATCAGTTCGTGGGAAATGGCCCGTACGCCGCTCCGTATTTCTTCCAGGGTGTGGAGGGTGGATGCTTTCAACGTTTCGGGGGAGGTTTGTTGCTGTATTTGCAGGATGGCTCCCAGCAGGTCGTTGCACACCCCGTCGTGCAAGTCCTTGGCCAGCCGTTTGCGCTCGTTCTCCAGTCCCTCGATGTATTGCCGGGCGGCAATTAGTTCCGTTTCTTTTTTCTGCAACCTCCGTTTGTAGAGGAGAATGGAGATGGTCACCAGCAACAGGAGAATGACGCTGCTGAAAGAAGCGGTGTTTCGCAGACGGATTTCCTTTTCCTGTGCCTGTTCCTTTTCCAGCCGGGCTATTTTCAGTTCTTTGTCGCTGACCCGGAGTTTTTCGTTCAGTTCCGACAGTTCGTCCTTGATTTTTCCATTGAAGATGGAATCCTGATACACACATACGTCCTGTAGGTACTGGTAGGCTTTCTGGTAGTTACCCAGCCCTTCGTAGTTTCGGGCCAGGAGGGTGTGGAACTTGTCATAGGGCACCTGCGTCTGAATCAGCGGGTTGCCGGTCAGTATCTGGAGACTTTTCTGATATTCCCCTATCCATTGGTAGAGGCTGGCTTGTATGCTGTAGAATTCAAGGGCGGTCGGGCTGTTCCGGGGAATCTTTCGGATGAGTTCCTCTCCTTTCCGTAAAACGGTCCGGACGGAATCCTTTTTGTCCCATAACTGATAGGTGCTGAGTAAGGGGCAGAGGGAGCCCATGGCCAGCAGGGGCTGCTGAATTTCCAAAGCCTTGCGGATGTTGGCCTTGAGAATCTGGCAGGCTTCGGCGTATTTTCCCAGTCTGCTGTAGCTGCCTCCGACGAGGCTGTTGGCATAGAGTTCCATCAGCACGTCGTGGGCCTTCCGGGCATATTCAGCCGACAGGAGCCCTTGGGTCAACGCCTCTTCATATCGCTTGTGGAGGTGATAGAGCACACCAATGTTGTAGTATGTGGACGACACGTCTTCTGGCTTTCCGGCTTTCTTGCAGAGGTCAATGGCACGGTTGTAGTGATATACGGCAGAATCGAACATCCCCAGTTTGCGGTAGCAGACACCGATGGAAGATTCCACGACACCTTCCAGGTCGTATGCTCTTTTCTTGAGTTTGCGGGCGTGCGTGGCTACTGTCTTGAACGTTTCTTTGGCCTGCTCCATTTTTCCTTCCATGAACCAGTAGTTGGCCAGGGAGTTGACCAGTTGCAGGTAACCTTCCTCCTCGAAAGCAGGCTGGGGGTAGAGGGCAAGCCCTTTCTGTAGGTATCGGTAGGATGAATCGTGGTTCAGGGTCTCGTATTCGGCTCCCAGAGACTGGTATAGTTCGGTGAATTTCTCTCGTGAGGGTGCCTGCTTTTCGGCCGATTGTATTTCCCGTTTCAGACTGTCAATGGTAGCGGTTTCAGATTGTGCATACGGATACGTGGTGATTCCTAGCAGAATCAGGAATAGAAGAAATGTCTTTTTCATGGGGCTGTGTATTGGTGATGTCCCTAAAGTAAGGTTTTTTGTGGGAATATACAAATTGCCAATAAAAAATAGACAAAGTGGGAGAGGTTTGTTTGGGGTGGAGAAAAGGGAGCTGTAGGGTTTTAATTAAAATGAGTGGAACCGCGATAGCAGCTTTTTCTTGTGCTTTAGGGAGACTTGCAGCTCTTCTACGGAATGAAAAGGGGCATCCAGCAGGCAGTGCCGGTCTTGAATTATTTGTAGATAGTGTAAGTTTATCACATAAGATTGGTGAATCTGGACAAAGGCCTCACTGTAACTGCATAAGTTTTCGGCGCGCAAATTTCCTCTGAGGCGTACGAAAGAGCCGTCCCTCAGTGCCACTTCCCAACTTTTTTGGGTAGAATTATACCGGAAGTAGCCAATGTCGTTCGGACGTAACACACGCAGGTTGCCTGTAACGGTGTGAATGAGCAGAGGCTTTCTAAGTCTCAGGTCGGACAGTTTTCTTAAATGCTCTAAAGCTGTTTTGTATCGTTGGATGTGGGTGGATTCCATTCGCTAGATTTGTATGTTCACCAAATATAGCGGGTTTGACAAGAGGAAAAAACACGGGAAACCGTGATTTGTATTTTGAGGTACGAAGGAGTCCCCCCTCGATAGGGAAGCTACTGATAAGAATTCGGACAATGCTGTTTCCCTTTGTCTTATTGGGGGATATGGGCGAGGGGCAGCAGTTGGCGGAGGTTTATCCAGCCCAGTTCTCACGGTCCAGGTTACGATAGCTGATGGCTTCGGCCAAGTGTTCCGGGCGGATAGTGGCACAGCCTTCCAGGTCGGCGATGGTACGCGATACTTTCAGAATGCGGTCGTAGGCCCGGGCAGACAGGTTCAGTCGGTGCATGGCATTTCGTAAGAGTTCCAAACCGGCAGTGTCAGGCTGGGCGTAACGGTGCAGGAGTCCCGGTGTCATCTGGGCGTTGCTGTAGATACCGGGCTGGTCGGCAAAGCGTTGGGCCTGTATCTGCCGGGCACGGATTACCCGTTCGCGGATGGCGGCACTGCTTTCTCCCGGCGTGTTTCTGGCTATTTCCTCGAAAGGGACGGGGACAATCTCTACCTGTATGTCAATACGGTCGAGCAGGGGGCCTGAAATCTTGTTTAAGTAGCGTTGCACCTGTCCCGGACTGCACACACAGGGGCGTGTCGGATGGTTGTAATAGCCGCAGGGACAAGGATTCATAGAGGCTATCAGCTGGAAATTGGCAGGATATTCCAAGGCGTATTTCGCCCGGGAGATGGTGATTCGATGGTCTTCGAGTGGCTGACGGAGCACTTCCAGCACACTTCGGCTGAATTCGGGAAGTTCATCGAGGAATAACACTCCGTTGTGGGCCAAGCTGATTTCACCAGGCTGAGGCGTGGCGCCTCCGCCTACCATGGCTACCTGCGAGATAGTGTGGTGCGGACTGCGGAACGGGCGGGTGGCAATGAGGGAGGAGCCTTTCTTCAGTTTCCCGGCCACCGAATGGATTTTGGTGGTTTCCAGACTTTCTCCCAGTGAAAGGGGCGGAAGGATGCTGGGCAGGCGTTTGGCCATCATGGATTTTCCACTGCCAGGGGCGCCGATGAGCAGTACGTTGTGGCCTCCGGCAGCGGCTACCTCGAGAGCCCGTTTCACGTTTTCCTGTCCTTTCACTTCTGCAAAGTCGAAGGGGAATGTGGATTGATGCTTATAAAACTCTTCGCGTGTGTGGACGATTGTGGGTTGTAGTGTATGGCCGCCGTTCAGAAAATCGATGACTTCCGTAATTTTTTCTGCACCGTACACGTCCAGATTGTTTACCACAGCTGCTTCCGATGCGTTCTGTTGCGGGAGAATGAGGCCTTTGAATCCTTGCTGGCGTGCGGCGATAGCAATGGGAAGAGCACCTTTAATCGGTTGCAGGCTTCCGTCCAGACTCAGTTCTCCAATAATCAGATAATCTGCCAGGTGTTCAGTCGCTATGGTTTCGTTGGCCGCCAGGATTCCGATGGCCAAGGGCAGGTCGTAAGAGGCTCCTTCTTTCCGGATGTCTGCCGGTGCCATATTGACCACAATCTGGCGGGTCGGGAATTTGTATCCGTTTACTTGCAGGGCCGAGACAATCCGTTCATGGCTTTCCTTTACGGCTGAATCGGGGAGCCCCACCAGGTAAAACTTTATGCCGCGTGAGCAGTTTACTTCAATGGTGACAATGGTGGCGTCGATGCCTTGCACTGCGGCGCCGAAGAGTTTGACTAGCATTTAAGGTCGGTTTTAAAGGAGGTTTTATTTTGTTTTCTTATCTTCCGCCGCCAAGGCTTCCAGTTTATCCCTGAGCTCATTGCCATAGAGGTTGCATCCTAGGATTTTCCGGTTCCGGTCTATCAGGACGTTGAAAGGAAGGTCATGCACTTGTAGCTGTTTGATAATCGGATTATCCCATCCTTTGTAGTCGCAGACTTCAATCCATTGTTCGCTGTCTTTTTCCGTATGGTCCAGCCATTCCGTTTTCTGGTAATCCAAGGAGAAATTGACAACCCTGAGGTTTTTTTTCAGCGTGGTTTGACATAAAGCGTACAAAGAATCTTTACGGTTCAGGCTTTCCGGATTCCAGCTTGCCCAAAAGTTGAGGAGTGAATATTGTTTCTGATTGCTGCCGCTCCATGACAGGTATTCACCGTCTCTTTTCTTTATGGAGATATAGTTCAGGTAGGTCGGATTGCTTTTCTCTTTGTCGGGTATCTTTTGCAGCACTTCACTTAATATCCGGCAATCCTTTATTTTCCCGGTGAGCGGCTCTGAGAGTTTTGCCAGAAGAGTCAGGTCCGGATTTTCAGTCTGGCTGAAATACTGCCACAAGATATAGGCAGAAGCGTAGGATTGCGGGTGGCTTTGAATAAATGTTTCCGCCTGTTGTCTGATTTGTGTAGGGTTGGTGAGTGTCTGAACCGCTTGCCGGAACTCCTGATATTCATCGTTGGGGCCGTTCCCTTTGATTTCCGGACGGGCAAAGCTGCCTTTTATGGAAACTTCCCATCCTTTGTCGGCAAATACGGGAATGGATTTTCCTGAATCATTGACCAGACGGAACAGGTTCAGCGTATCGGGGGTAAACGTATAAATGAACTTGCCGTCTCTTGGATAGATGGTGTCCAGTCTGGCCTCCGGATCGTCGAATACGACCAGAATCATGTCGGAGGTAAAACCGTTCAGTTCGCCTTTCAGCTCAAATTCGTTGCTTTGTTGGCAGGAATCCAAGCAGAACAGGAGGTACACAGAAAAGAGAAGCAGGTATAACTTTTTCATAAACCGAATTTTATTTCTGCGAAAATACAATTTTCATTTTATAATCTTGCACGTTCGTCGCATTCTTTCCGGGGAAGGCATAAAAAAACCGGAATCACGCGAGGTGACTCCGGTTTTAATCAGTAATTTATCGGATTACTTTATTTCGTTTGCATATTTTGCAAATTCACGGTCGTTCTGAGCTTTAGCAGCCAAAGTAGCATCCTGCTGTTTTACTTTGTCCATGCTGCTCTTAACCAAGTCAGCGTTGTTGGTTCTGGCACCTACAATTGCCATCAGGTAGTTAGTGTAAGCGTCCGGATTCTTCACTGCAGACAGAGTAGATTTAGCTTTGTTGTAATCCTTAGCCAGGATCTGAGCCAAAGCAGCTGAGTTTGTCTTCGTGTCACCGAATGCCTGTACGGCACGGTCATACTGGCCTTGTTTGATGTACAAGTTACCCAGAGCTTCGTTTGCAGTGTTTGCACCTGTTGATTTGCTCAAGTAAGTTTCAGCGTCAGCTACGTTACCCTTAGTCAGTGCAATCAAACCAAGGTTGGTGTTCACTTCAGCAGCGTTAGCGTTCTTGCTGGCAGCCTGTTTGAAGTAGTTTTCAGCAGCAGCCAAGTCGCCGTTAGCATAAGCCATCATACCCAGGTTGTTGTAAGCACGGAAGTCGTTCGGATACAGTTCTACAGTTTTCTTGTAGATAGCTTCCTTACGTGCGTTATCGTTAGTCAGAGTAGCAGCATACAGCAATTCATCGTTGCTCAATACTTTTGCGTCAGTATCGAATGCAGCGTTGATTTCTTCGTCGCTACGTCCGATTACATCGTAGTTGGCAGTCAAGCGAGCACGACGCAACTGCGGCAGGATTTCGTCAGCCAAAGTTTTGTAAACTGAAGAAATATTCTTGATTTCAGTTTCGCGCTGTTCAGGATCGCTGTACATAGAAAGCACACGCAAGATCAGGTCTTTATCCTGGATGTTTGATTTAGAAACCAATTCCTGGAATCCGTCCCAGTCCTGAGCTGTGTATTTAGCATCTACTTCAGTTTCAATCTTACCTTTCTTCAGCTGCTGGTTCATATACTTTTCAGTATTGTTCTGACGGTTTTCAGCCAGTGTAGTGTTCAGTTCTACACCACCATCAGGTGAAGCGTAAGCAGAAATTTCGATGTTGTTCAGTTTGTAGTTCTTAGTGTCACCGGCTACAGCAACCACTTGTTTGTGGAATGCTTTCAAGCTGTCTGACTTCAGTTCGCTGGCACGCAGGTTAGCTTGCTGAATCAAGAACATGATTTGAGCTTCCTTAGCCTGTTTGATGATACGCTGGAATGCATCCGGAGCGTAAGCAGCGTTAGCTGAGTTTACAGTCGGAAGTTCTGAAGTAGCGATTACACCGTCGGCAATCTTTACAGAAGGAATAGTGTATTCTTTTTTACCTTTCTTAATTTTGAAATCCAGGTAAAGTTCAGACTTAGCCATTTCAGGAACATAGTCGAAAACGGCTTTCATAGTATAAGTACCACCAGTCTTGTAAGAGATAGTCTGGTCGTTACCTTGTACTTTTTCGCCCTGGAATGTAGCCGGCTGGCCTTTAGCTTCGCCGCCTTCCCATCTCAAAACCGGGGTAACTTCAACGGTTGCGTTTTTCTTGAAGTATTTTTCCGGGAATTTACCTGTAATGGTTACAGGCACCTTACCACCAATAGCTTCCAACACTTCAGGGTTGGTTGTGAAGTAGTCAGGAGACAATTCGCCCATCTTGCTACATGAAGAGAAAGCAAGGACTAACAATGCCACTAACGGCAAATACAACTTCTTAATCATGATGTTAAATATTTAGTTTGTATAAATGAATAATTCTATTCATATTTGGGGGCAAAGATAAGAAAAACTCTATTATGTGTTAATCATTGTCCGCTTTTTTTTGAGGAATCATTGGGAAAAAAGCTTAAAAAATGGGGATTTTATTCATTTTTGTGTAAATTACGCGGGTGATGTTCCAGGATTTCCTGCCGCAGGCGGCTACGGTCAAGGTGGGTGTAGATTTCCGTGGTGCCGATGCTCTCATGTCCGAGCATGCATTGTATGGCCCGCAGGTTGGCTCCTCCCTCCAGCAGATGGGTGGCAAACGAATGTCGGAAAGTGTGGGGGCTGATGGCCTTTTTCAGGCCGGTTTGTGCGGCCAGTTCTTTGATGATATGAAATACCATGATGCGCGAGATGTTCTTCCCGAACCGGCTGATGAACACAAAGTCCTCGTATCCCGGTTTGATCAGTCCTTGGTTCCGGTCGGCAAAATAGAGCTGCAGTTCGTGGATGGCCCGTGGGGAAATCGGTACCAGCCGTTGCTTGCTTCCCTTTCCTTCCACCCGGATAAACTTTTCTTTCAAGTACAGGTCCGAAAGCCTGAGGTTGCACAGTTCCGATACACGCAGTCCGCAGCTGTAGAGCGTTTCCAAAATGGCCCGGTTGCGCTGTCCTTCGCGTGAGCTGCGGTCGATAGCCCCGATCAGGCTGTCAATTTCTTCCACGCTCAGCACGTCGGGCAGATGCTTGCCAATCTGTGGTGATTCCAATAACTCGGAAGGGTCTTGTGCGATGTAATCGTCGAGCACCAGAAAACGGAAAAAAGAGCGGATGCCCGACAGGATTCGGGCTTGCGAGCGGGGATGGATGCCGATGTCGCGGAGTCCGGCCGAAAAGGTTTCCAGATTTTCCAGCGTCACGTCGGTGAAGTCAATGCCCTCCAGTTCCAGAAAGGCCAACAGCTTGTCCAGATCCGTGAGATAAGCATCTACGGTATTGGCTGAGAGCGACTTTTCCAGCTTCAAGTATTGCTTATACTTTATTATTATGTTTTTTTTATCGGCCTTTTTCATTTCTTTTTCGTATCTTTGCGCCAAATTCTTCTACAAAAGTATTAAAAGTTCAGCAGAAGTAAACAGATGAAAATACAAATAATCAATGGCCCGAACATTAATCTGTTAGGCAAACGAGAGCCTTCCATTTATGGAGCCGAATCTTTTGAAAGTTATTTGGAAAAATTGAAAGAACGGTATCCGTCGATTGAGTTTGCGTATTACCAGTCGAATGTAGAAGGGGAACTGATCAACAAAATTCATGAAGTAGGCTTTTCATACGACGGTATAGTGCTGAATGCAGGTGCCTACACCCATACTTCCATCGCTTTGCAGGATGCCATCCGTGCCGTGACCACTCCAGTCGTGGAGGTTCACATCTCGAATGTGCACAAACGGGAAGAGTTTCGTCATAAATCCATGATTTCCTGTGCCTGTGTAGGCGTTATCTGCGGATTCGGCCTGGATTCCTATCGTCTGGCCGTAGAATCCTTTTTAGTAGACAACAACAAATTATAGTATATTTATTATGATGCTTAAACAAACAAAGATCGTTGCGTCCATCTCGGACTTGCGCTGCGAAGTAGATTTTATCAGAGACCTTTTTAATGCAGGTATGAACGTGGTACGTATGAACACCGCACATGCCAGCCGTGAAGGTTTCGAAAAGTTGATTAATAATGTGCGTACCGTTTCCAACCGTATCGGTATCCTGATGGATACAAAGGGACCGGAAGTACGTACCACGGCCAGTGCAGAAGGCCCGATTGATTTCAAGACCGGTGAAAAAGTACGTATTGTAGGCAATCCGGAACAGGAAACCACTCATGAGTGCATTTCGGTGACTTATCCGGGATTTGTACACGATTTGTCTGTAGGCGCTGACGTGCTGATGGACGACGGCGAACTGGAACTGAAGGTTATCGACAAGAACGAAGATACGCTTTTCTGTGAAGTCTGCAACGACGCGACTTTGGGAAGCCGCAAGAGTGTGAATGTGCCGGGCGTGCGCATCAACCTGCCTTCTCTGACAGAAAAAGACCGCAACAATATCCTTTATGCCATCGAAAAGGACATCGACTTCATCGCTCACTCTTTCGTGCGCAACCGTCAGGATGTATTGGACATCCGTGAGATTCTGGATGCACACCACAGCGATATCAAGATTATCGCCAAGATTGAGAACCAGGAAGGTGTGGACAACATCGACGAAATCCTGGAAGTGGCCGACGGTGTGATGGTAGCCCGTGGCGACCTGGGTATCGAAGTGCCGCAGGAACGTATCCCGGGTATCCAGCGTATCCTGATTAAGAAATGTATCCTGGCCAAGAAGCCGGTTATCGTGGCTACGCAGATGCTGCACACGATGATCAACAACCCGCGTCCGACCCGTGCTGAGGTAACCGATATCGCCAATGCCATCTACTACCGTACCGATGCCCTGATGCTGAGTGGTGAAACAGCTTACGGTAAGTATCCGGTAGAAGCCGTGAAGACCATGGCGAAGATTGCGGCTCAGGCAGAAAAGGACAAGATGGAAGAAAACGATATTCCTATTCCTTTGACTCCGGCCAATACCGATGTGACGAGCTTCCTGGCCAAGCAGGCGGTACGTGCTACGAACCTGATGCCGATTCGTGCCATCATTACCGACAGCTTCAGCGGTCTTACTGCCCGCAACCTGGCTGCGTTCCGCGGCAAATATCCGGTGCTGGCCATCTGCTACAAAGAAAAGACCATGCGTCACCTGGCGCTGTCATACGGTGTGGAAGCAATCTATATGCCGGAAAAGGCCAACGGACAGGAATACTACTTCACTGCCCTGCGCAAGCTGATTAACGACGGTGTGCTGGCCGAAAATGAAATGGTGGCTTACTTGAGCGGTGGCAAACAGGGAACTCATACTTCTTTCCTGGAAATCAATCAGGTGGGCGACGTGCTGAAAAGCGAAGAAGAATACGTGTTGCCCAACCGTAACCGTTACTTGTAATCATGAAAGAGACAGACGCGCTCGATGAATACATTCTTCAGCATATCGACGAAGAAAGTGACTACCTGAAAGCGCTGTACCGGGCGACGCACGTGAAACTCCTGCGTCCCCGTATGGCTTCGGGCCACTTGCAGGGAAGAATGCTGAAGATGTTCGTGCAGATGATACGTCCGAAGCAGGTGCTTGAGATAGGTACTTACAGCGGATATTCTGCGCTTTGTCTGGCAGAAGGTCTGGAAGACGGAGCAATGCTCCACACTTTCGAGATCAACGACGAGCAGGAAGACTTCACCCGTCCATGGCTGGAAAATTCTCCGTATGCCGATAAAATCCGGTTTTATATCGGAGATGCCTTGCAGATGGTGCCCGATATGGACGTTGTGTTCGACTTGGCCTTTGTCGACGGAAACAAGCGTTTCTATGTGGAATACTACGAGATGATTCTGCAGAAGATGCATTCCGGCGGCTACATCATTGCCGACAACACCCTGTGGGACGGGCATGTGCTCGAAGAACCGCACCACACCGACACGCAGACCATCGGCATCAAGAAATTCAACGACCTGGTGGCTGCCGACCCACGGGTGGAGAAAGTCATCCTGCCCTTGCGCGACGGTCTGACTATCATACGTAAAAAATAAAGAAGTAATATGGAAACAACCAGACAAAACAAGATTGCCCGCCTCATTCAGAAGGAACTGAGCGAGATTTTCCTTTTGCAGACCAAGTCCATGCCGGGCGTGCTGGTTTCGGTCAGCATTGTCCGCATCAGTCCCGATATGAGTTACGCGCGTGTATATCTGAGCGTCTTCCCTTCGGAGAGAAGTGAAGAAATCGTGAAGAACATCAATGCCAACATGAAGTCCATCCGCTTTGAACTCGGCAACCGGGTGCGCCATCAGCTGCGTATCATTCCGGAACTGAAGTTCTTTGTGGACGATTCGCTGGATTACGCGGAGAAGATTGACGAATTGTTGAAGAAATAACCACATGTAAAAGACCAGTAAGAACTCACAGAAGAGGAGGGCTTTGTTCCCGGGGCTTCTGTGGGTTTTTATTTATCTATCTGAATATATAAATAAGGTATAACGGTGAATTTCCCTTTTTACATAGCCCGGCGCTATTTGTTTTCCAAGAAGTCACACAATGCCATCAATGTGATTTCCGGTATTTCGGTATGCGGAGTGGCGCTTGCCACTCTGGCCTTGGTGTGTACCTTGTCCGTGTTCAACGGTTTTCAGGACCTGGTTTCCAATCTGTTTACGGCTTTCGACCCGGAGCTGAAGGTGGTGCCGGCTGCCGGAAAGGTGTTCGACGGGCAGGACAAGTCCATTATGGCCATCCGGAAAATGCCCGAAGTGGCCTTGGTGTGCGAGTCGCTGGAAGACAATGCCCTGGTGCAGTATCAGGGGCGGCAGGCCATGGCCGTGGTCAAGGGAGTGGAAGACAATTTCACCGAGCTGACTCCGATTGATACCATCCTTTTTGGAAAAGGAGACCTGCTGCTTCACGACGAGGTGGCAGACTATGCCATTCCTGGCGTGCAGTTGCTGGCCAATCTGGGCACCGGTATCCGTTTCCTCGACCCGCTGGAGGTGTATGCCCCCAAGCGTGGGGCCAAGGTGAACATGGCCAATCCGGCTGCCTCCTTCACCGGGGGCAACCTGTTTTCTTCCGGACTGGTGTTTGCCGTCAATCAGGAGAAATACGACGGTTCCTACATCCTTACCTCGCTGAAGTTTGCCCGCAAGCTGTTTCAGTACACCACCGAGGTCAGTGCCGTCAACCTGAAGCTGAAGCCGGGCACCGACGTGGATGCCTTCAAGCGTAAGCTGGGAACACAGTTGGGTGAACGTTTCCGCGTGCTCGACCGCTACGAACAGCAGGCCGATACGTTCCGCATCATGAAAATCGAGAAGTTCATTTCCTATCTCTTTCTCACCTTTATCCTGATGATTGCCTGTTTCAATGTCATCGGTTCCCTGTCCATGCTCATCATCGACAAGCGTGACGATGTGACTACCTTACGCAATCTGGGAGCCAACGACCGGCAGATTGTGCGTATCTTTTTCTTCGAGGGGCGCCTGATATCGTTCATTGGTGCAGTGGCAGGTATCGTGCTGGGCGTATTGCTCTGCTGGTTGCAAGAGACCTTCGGGTTGATTTCACTGGGGGCTTCCGGCAGTTTCATTGTCGATGCCTATCCGGTCAGCGTGCACTGGCAGGACGTGGTGCTGGTGTTTGTCACCGTGCTGGCGGTAGGTTTTCTGTCGGTGTGGTATCCGGTGCGCTACCTGAGCCGCCGTCTGCTGTCGAAATAAGTTGTCCGGTGGGGAGCACGTAGATTTTGTGGGGTGCTCTTCCCTGGGTGTCCAGTTTCTTTTCCTTTACCCATTTGCTCAGGTCTTTCCAGGCCTTCGACTTCTGTAGCCCGGTCAGTTCTCCGTATTTTGTACGTGTGATGAACGGGTATTGTGTCAGGTATTCCATGACCAGGTCCAGTCGTCCCTGTTCCGTGTAGCGTGCAGAACTTTGCTGAAACTTCCATTCGGCTTTGGCCCGTGAGAGCTGTTGTCCGCGGCATCGCTGGTTGAAACTCTTGGCCGTGCGGAACCTCACCTTGTCGAAGCAGATGTTCTGCGCGTGTATTCCGTTTTCATCTGTCACTTCCTTTTCCGCTTTCAGGTTGGCTACGGCGTAGGCCATGTGTCCTATTTCCACGGACTCCCCACGGGCGATGTAGTAAGCCGTCCATTTTTCCACTTCCTCCATCACCCCGATGACCGTGCCTTCCTTGAATCCGGAAGAACGGGCTATCTGCCGGATGATTTCACTGAAGGATACAGCCCCTCTGGTCACGAGTTTCGGATAAAGCTTCGGGTTCTTGTCTTCGTTCTTTGTTCCCGGTACGGGAAGAAAATCATATTGTGCTTCCATGGTTTTGATGATATGTATAATTGTTTTTTATGTTTTCGCAGGCGGAAACGTATGGTTCCCGCACGGAAGACATACGTTTCTCTTGTGGAAAACGTACGTTTCCTTGGTGGGAAACATCAAAATTTCCAGTGCGAATATAAGAAGATGTGCCGGGGCTTTGTAGACTTATGTAGACCTCTGTAGACTTATGTAGACCTCTGTAGACTTATGTAGACTTAATGTTGTAATTTTATGCAGAACTGGTGAGATTTTGAAGCAGGACGAGGTAGGTTGGTTTAATAAACAGTTATCTTTGTCATATCAAAAAATGTCAGGATTTATGAAAAGCATATTTATTTATATTGTTCTTGCTGTTTTATCGGTCTTATTTTATGATTGTAGTTTCAGTGTTGAAAACAAGTATCAGCGTTATGCTGACTTTCCAGTGAATAGGAAGCTTGTATTGGCAGAAGAGATAGATTGCGACGATATTTTTTTGCGCTATCCTTACCGGGTGGAAATAATGGATAGTCTTGCGGTTGTTCTCGACCTGCATCCTGACAGTTGCTTTCTCCATGCATTCACCTATCCGGAGTGGAGATATGTCACTTCATTCGGTAGGCGTGGAGAAGGACCGGAAGAGATACTTTCTGCCGAACGCGTTAGAATCTGTTCTCCTGACTCCGTTTGGGTTCTTGACTCTAACCGTCGTCAGATAACACGCTGGCGAATATCAAACTGTAATGCGGAACGCGCGGAAGAAATATCTTTGGATGACAGACTCATACGTACTTTGGACTTCTGCAAGACTGCTGATGGATTTCTGGTAACAGACTATACCGGCAATTACCGTTACCATGTATTGGATGCTCATGGCCAGATTAAAGAAAGCATAGGCTCCATACCCAGCGAAAGAAGTATGGATGACTCCGGAAAGACTGCTTTGGCGCAGGCATGGCGCAGTTTCATGGATTACAATCCGAAAAACGGAGTGCTGGCCATGGTAACTCAGTTGGGCGAAGTCATGGAGATATTTAATCTAAAGACCGGAGAACACTATGTTTATTACGGTCCACATGGGGAACCCCTGTTTCATATATCACAAGGATATGGCTTACCTATCGGCATTATGGGCTTCCACGATGTGAAAGTAACAGAACATTTGATTTATGCAGTTTTTCAGGGGATTTCATTCAAGGAAATTGCCCGGAGTGAGAAACAAGGAATACATTTGCCTGACGGAGGCAGTAAACTTTATACCTTTACATTGACTGGATTACCTGTAAAGTGTTATGAACTTAGCAAGCCTGTTTGTGGAATTTGGGTGGATGAAGTAAAAAAAATATTTCTTGCAACAGACGTGTTTACAGACAATCTGATAACGAGATTTGATTTAAAGAAATAATGGGTCCAAATAATGAATACGACATATATAGTTAAAAGAAAGAATATTATCAGGATAGGAGTACTAGTTGCTTGTATGCTTTTTACTATAGTATATGGTATATTGATATTCAATGCGTGTAAGCAACGTGAGCAAGCATGGAATAGGCAGGCTAAAGCTGTCTTTCTTGAGGCAGTGGGAAACGAACTGAAGAAATTGGATAAAATGGAGATATATGGTTTCCATACTATCACTTCTTTATTTCAGCAAAAGACTTTAGAAACCGATATTCCAGATTCTGTGGTGTTTGCATTACAAGATGGAACTCATGTTTATCATCTTCCTTTACACAGGCGGAATAATGCTTATTTTAAAGATGGAGATAAGAATATTTATCTCAGCTTAATTCTTGAGAAATATCCATTTCCTTCTGATTCCTTGCACTATGCCTGGGATAAGCAGTTGGCATTATCCGATATAAAAGGTAAAACAGGGGTATGTTCCAGAATAACCGATTTGTCGGGAAAAGTTTCAACCTTTGCTTCGGGAGCACTGGAAAAGTTTGCTCCGTCGGATAGTCTGGTCTCCACCTATTTGGGGTATCGTCTGGAGATGGAATTATCCGGTTATATTTCTTATTCCTGGTGGAGTCTTCTACCGGGCGGAATGGTTATAACGGTTGTCCTTCTTTGGTGTATGTATATTTTTTTCTGGTTGTTTTACGACAGACTGAATCAGTTGGTTTCGAAACGAACTGTGGTAGTGGAAAAGATAGTCGAAAAAGCGCCACTTCCTGTCAAATCACGCAATAAGACCAGACATATAAAGGCCCGTGTCTACAGATTGGAGCACGATGTGTTTTTTGATGCCGAACAGCGTTTGTTTTGTGATGGTAACGGTGTCATTGAGAAACTTTCCCCTGCCATGTCTGTGCTGTTGGAGCACTTTCTCAAAGCATCCGACCACACATTGACCAAATATGAGATTTATCAGATTATGGGTAAAGACCTTGAAGAATATTCATTGGACAGCTTTTATAAAATGATTGAACGCTTTAGGAAGAAGCTTAAACAATTCTCATCCGTTACGTTGCATAGTGACGGAAACGGAGCTTATCGTCTGATTCTCCCTTTGGAGCCAACTGACATGAACTGACATTTATTGATTGCATGTGTCTGTATTATAGTGGATTGTGTTTCTTGTATGGATTGAGGTCCTGAACAATTTTTATAAAGACAATTTTTATACTTAATTTCGTCATGACAAAATTTTAAATGTAATTAAGATGAAGAGAACATTGGTTTTATTTACGGCTATCGTTATTTGTATTGTGGGTACAGTTGCGTTTCTACATTATCCCAAGAAGACAGAATACAATATTTTAATGCAGAATGTAGAAGCCTTAGCTGGTGGAGAAAATTTAACCCCGGTTCATTGTGCGGGATTGGGATGCGTCGATTGTCCAATTAATGCAGTAAAAGTAAAATATGTCGTGTCCGGTTGGAGTTTTAACGAATAAGTCACTCTTGAACCTATGGAAATAAAGCATTCAATTGTCTATGGTCTCATAAAGATATCATTCATCTGTTTCTTGTTTTTTGCTATGTCCTGCCAGAAGAATGAGCGTGCAAAGATAGAATTTTTGGTTAAGGAATGGAACAACAAGGAAATCCGTTTTCCCGATAATCCTGTGTTCACGCGTTTTGTTACAGATACGGTTCCTTAATAGGATTCCTAAGTCGGACTATAAGGTAGTAGTCTTTGTAGACTCTGTGGGATGTATCAGTTGTAAGCTTCAGCTACCCAACTGGAAGAAATTTATGCACGAGGTTGATTCACTTTGTGATGGTAATGTACCGTTTGTATTCTTCTTCCAGACAAAGGATGTACGTGAATTGAGATACATCTTGAGACGAGACAATTTTTCGCATCCTGTATGTATAGATACAGAAGACATTTTCAAAAAATTGAACCGTTTTCCTAAGGAAATGATGTTCCAGACATTCCTTATAGATTCTGAAAACCGTGTGAAAGTGATAGGAAACCCCATCCACAACCTGTCCGTAAAGGACCTTTACCTTAAGGAAATAGCCGGAATAGAAGCTGAATCACTGCCTGTAACCACAATTGAAGCTGATTCTGCAGAGTATCACTATGGTGTGGTAGGCGAAAACATGACAGCAAGCAGGAAGATTGTCCTGCATAACACTGGAAATGAAGTATTCCGAATAAAGGGAATAACGACATCATGCGACTGTATGACTGCAGAATCTGACTGGAATGAGATTCCGCCCGGAGGGAAAGCTGCAATGATGGTTGAATACAAGGCAGAAGAGCCAGGGGATTTCTGGCGCACCATAACTATATATGGAAATATTCCAGAAAAATCCGTTACACTGGATTTCTGGGGAACTGTCAGAAAGTGAGAGATAAAAAAGAGTGGAAACATGAATTATATGTCTGCAAACAATGAACATCATGTTCCACTCCATGTTAAACCTATCCAATCGAAGAAAGGAGGTGTCACCGATGCAAAGGTAATTATTATTTTGAAGTACTACAAATCGGGTATTTGTTACTTCGTAGAGAATATGAAGTTTTAATTTAGGCACTTAAAAACAGAAATAACATGAGAAAAACAATTTTAGGAGCCACTTTCATCGCAGCATTTGCTTTTGTGGCTGGTTATGGTGCGTATGCTTCACAATATGAAGTTGAAATGTCTGATTTGGCAATGGCTAATGTGGAAGCATTGGCCGGAGGAGAGACAAGTACTTCATGGACTTGTACAGGCTATTGGGGAGATTGCTATGCGTATTGTGGAGCTTGTGGAACAAAAGTTGATGGTGATGGTGAGCTTACTGGAAAACATTCCTGTAATTAACAAGTTATAAATTGTATGTGCCAGTTCTATGAGTTTTACAATTTCAAATTCTAAGAATTGGCACATTTTAAGAAATATATTATTCTTATGTTGAGGGAGACATTTTATATATTGTGGGTAACATTTTTGGGGGGAATTGTATCTTGTACTAGTCATAATAAAGGATATACAGATACAATTTCGTGTAACACTATTAAATTAAAATCTCAAGTATTAAATGATAGTTTTATTTTTGCAAAGCCCGATAAGTTATTTTTATATGACTCAATATTTATAGTATCTGATGTGAGATTGGGGGATAATTTGTTTTATGTCTTTAATACGTAAGTATTCGGCCAACTACAGGTATTAAACCTTTATATACAACAATAGCGACTG
>ERZ1673701.581-NODE-581-length-40437-cov-8.729384_pt1 | contig 40437 bp, 40 predicted proteins | sample MGYA00580231_ERZ1673701 | MGnify/ENA primary metagenome ERZ1673701 (study PRJEB41218, sample SAMN15661798) | gut metagenome | host: Homo sapiens | place: Canada: London | collected 2015-08-20/2019-03-30 | study: EMG produced TPA metagenomics assembly of...
TTACCTCCTCTGTCCAGTCTCGCTAAGCAATCGGGCGGCAAAAATGCGCTTGAAAAAAACCCGTCTTAAGCGGCTCCCGAATACTTTATCACAAGGCGGACGGCTTGTCAAATATTTTGCCGCTTTTTTCCGTATGTTTTTGAATTTGATGCAAATACTAAAAACAAAAAACATAAAGGAGAACAATTATGTCCGACAAAGATATTCACGGAAACAATTACAACGCGCACCCCGAAACGGCGCGCAACAAGTGGTTCAATTACAGCGACCCTTATTATCTGCAGCAGAACGGCGAGGAACAGCCCGTTGCAGACTATCAGAAGCAATTTGCTCAGTCGATAAACAACGCGCGCGACGTGGAAAACTCAAAAGACGGCATGAGACACGAAAACAACAAGGGAACCTTTCAGGCTCTCCCCGAAACCGAGCAGTACACCGAGACGGTTACGCCCGTTTTTCTCAACAAAGAGGTGCTCGCGTCTAGCAAATTGAGTCAGGATCTGGACGAGGCTTACGAAACTCCTTCCGAAAAGGCGCCCGACAACGGCTCGGTAAAGGAATTTTACAACACCAAGCACATCCCCTCTACCGACTCATTCAACGAGGTGGAAAACGATGGCAGATACGAATAAGCGCACGGAAGGCACGAAAAACACCGATTATGTCAACTACGACTGGAACGGAAGCGGAGAAAACACCAACTACGTCAACTCGATAAAAGTTTTGAGCACGCTTAAAAAGGTCGTGACTATGGCAATTCACTCTACGGAAACGGTTATACCCAACATGAAGAACGACAAATTCGTGGAGATTTTGAAGCAGCAGGTAGGTCGCTACACCGATTTCGCAAAACGTTGCGACGAGCTTGCCGGCAAAATCGGCAGCACTCTGGAAGAAAAATACGGCGCGGGACAGTTTTTCGCCAAAGCAAGCATAAAGATGAAAATGCTTGCGGACGACTCCGTTTCCAAATCTGCGGAAATGATTATTTTGGGCAGCACAAACGGTATCGTCGAGCTGGGCAAGCTGTTGAGGCACACTCCCGAAATAAATCCCGAAACAATGACGCTCGCACGCGACGTCATAGAATACCTCGAACAGATAATCGAGGACATGAAGTATTATCTTTAAGCTTTTAAACGAAAAGCCGAACCAATCAAGGTTCGGCTTTTGACTTTCAAACAAATCACCGCCTTGCGGCAACGCCGTCGGAAAATGCCAAATATCACCGTCGCCGCTCGGCTTTGTTTCGTAAAAATGCAACAAACAAAAAAGGCGTTTCGGGCGCCTTATTTGTTTTGAAAATTTTCCAGAAATTCGTCCGCGTCCCGCGCTCCCTCGAGCAGAAGCTGGATTTTTTCAACGGACGCGTTGTCCCAGTCAAGTCCGAAATCGGCGCATAATTGCTTTAACACTCTGTCGGCGCGCAGGTTGTCGTTGCCGCATGCCAGCACAGCCTCCGCGCTGTCCTCCCCCGTCGATTTAAGCATAAATATCTTTTCTCCCGCCGGCTTGATTTTTTCCCCGTCCTTATCTTTGAAAACTACCGTAAAATCGGGATTGCCCGCAATGGCGGAAAGGTCGGCTTTTCCAAGCCCGCTCGCCGTGAAAAGGTAACGCGCGGCATAAGACCTCGCCGTAAGGTTAGGGTCGGAGGGCACGGAAAACACCTTGAGGCACTCGAAGCCCTTAGGCGCAACCGCATTAAGCCTTTCTTTTAAACCGGGCTCGAAATCTGCTGCGGCGCACACGTATTCGCAGCCGCTTTCTATGCCCAGCGACAGCGCGGGCGAAAAGAAAAGCAGCATGTGCGGATTGAACCCCGAAGAACGCTCCACCCTGACACCCGCACGAGTAAAAATCCTTTTGACGACATTGAGCATGTCCGACTGCGAAATCAAGGACAGCGGAAATCGTTTGGCATATTTTATCGCAATCATCTGCAAAAGCCCTCCTTTTGAAGTCCGCAGCCGTTGCACCGCTTTAAGCAGGAGGGAGTGGTCTGCGCCGCATAAGCCTTTTCCGCCTCTTTTCGGAGATAGGCTTTTTCCACGCCTATGTCAACGAAATCCCACGGGAGAATTTCGTCGAAGGATTTTTTGCCTACAATGGCGTCGACGTTTATTCCGCATTTTTCAATCGCGGTCTTGTAAACGTCGAAGTCAAAGCACTCGTCCCACGAGTCGAAGCGCGCGCCGCCTTTAAAAGCCTCCAGCAGCACGGCGCCCATTTCACGGCCGCCGCGGGCAAGCAACGCCTCCATAAGCGACGTGTCGTAATCGTGATAGGAAAAACCCACTCCCAGCTTTTTCAAGCGGGATTTCAGATAACTCTGCTTCTTTTCGATGTCCTCCCTGTCGGCAAACGCCTCCCATTGAAAGGGAGTAAAGGGCTTGGGTATAAAGGTTGCGGCGGAAATACTCAGACGCAAATCCTTTTTGGAAGCGCGCCGCTGCCTGTACAAATCCTTGACGGAGGCGGCAAGAGCCGCAATCCCCTCCACGTCCTCCATAGTTTCGGTGGGCAGTCCCAGCATAAAATAAAATTTAACCGAGGAATAACCTCTTTCAAACGCCTGAGACAAGGCGGAAAAAATATTCTCCTCCGTTATGTTTTTGTTGATTACGTCGCGCAGCCGCTGCGTGCCCGCTTCGGGCGCGAAGGTAAGCGAGCTTTTCCGCTCCGTTTCCGCCGCCTCACCGTCGAAGCTGTCCATTCTCAGGCTGGGCAGAGAAATTTTCAGTCCGCGCTCCTTCGCAAAGCAATTGAGACGGTCGACCAGCTCTTTCAAACCGCTGTAATCGCCCGTAGACAGGCTGTTGAGTGAAAGCTCGTCATAGCCTGTTTCCGACACCAGAGAGCTGCAAATATCGAAAACGGTGTCGACGGAACGCTCCCGCACCGGACGGTAAATAAATCCCGCCTGACAGAAACGGCAGCCGTTGGCGCATCCGCGGAACAGCTCGGCTACGGCGCGGTCGTGCACTATTTCAAGATTGGGCACGAGAGCGGTTTTCGGAAAATACGTTTCGTCAAGATTTTTTTCCTTGTGCTTTTTAACTTTTTTCTCAAAACGCAGCTCCGTCGTTTTGCAGTTTTCGCTGCGCACGCTCACGCGCTCGGGAAGATACAAACAATCAATAGAGTCTGCGGCAAGGCGCAGAAAATCGCGTTTTTTCATGCCCTTGTTGCGCTTGTAAAGGTCAAGCAGCTGCGGCCAGGGCGTTTCTCCCTCGCCCAGCATAAACACGTCGACAAATTGAGCCACAGGCTCGGGATTGACCGTGCACGGACCGCCGGCGATGACTATGGGGAAATGCTCTCCGCGCTCCCGCGCAAGCAGCGGCATACCCGCCAGATCCATCATCATGAGCATGTTGGAATAAGACATTTCGTATTGCAGCGAAAAGCCCACGAAGTCGAAAGCCTTGAGCGGCTTTTTGTTTTCCAGGCTGACAAGCGGCTTGTCCTCTTTTTTGAGAAAATCGGCGCAATCCGTCCACGGTGCGTAGCACCTTTCGCAAACGACGCGGTCGAGACCGTTCATGAGAAAATAAAGTATGCGTGTGCCTAAATTGCTCATGCCGACCTCGTAAACGTCGGGAAAGCAAAGACACACGCTTGCGTCGAAGGGTTTTGCGACGTCGGGCAAGCCGTATTCGCCGCCCGCATATCTTGCCGGTTTGGTTATTGCTTCGGTAAACTTCATGAAGAAAATTATAACAATTCCTTAAGCGGGGTGTCAAGCGCATGGGAAGAAAGAAAACTCAGGAACTGTCCGTGCGAAAAGGATTTCTTTACGTTTCCGTCTTTTTCGTCCACTACCTCTACCGAATAAACGTAATGATGGGACATTTTTTTTGCAACGCTTTTCAACGTAGCGTTTTCCGAAAATACCAACGTCTTTTTTTCCACGCCTCTGTTCAATCTCTTTTTGTAAACCTCGAAAACAATCTGCTTGCTGAAAATTTCGCATTTTGTTTCGGACAGTCCCGCCGACAGGACAAAAACCGCAAACAGCCCCAGCGAAAAATTCGGCGCTCCCGCAAGCCACATGCAGACGAAAACAAAAAACAATGCGGCGGACAAAACCACCGATATGATTTTGCTGATTTTCAACGCCTGCGCATAGCCCGTTTTGGAGGAAAGCAGCGACACGAAAACACGTCCGCCGTCCAGCGGATAGCTGGGCAGCAAATTTATCAGACAAAGCGACACGTTTGCCGCCACAAAAGGCTCGCTGAAAACGTAAACTGCGGGGAAAAGCCACCAGAGCGCCACGAACAACAGCGCGCAGACTGCGTTTACCGCAGGCCCCGCCAACGCGATTTTTATTCCGTCGCGATTGTCCACGCTGTCGAACTCTCCGTAAAGCACCGCACCGAAAGCCGAAACGGCAATGCAGTTGCACTTGTAGCCGCATTTTTTGGCAACAAAGTAGTGTGCCGATTCGTGAATCAGCACACTCAATGTATAAAGTCCGAAGATATAAGCCTGCCTGATAAGCAGCGAAAAGGCAAAAAGCAGCCAGAAGCTTTTTAAAATCCTGAATTTCAGACCTGCCATGTAAGCGTGTAGTCCACAGCCGTTATGTCAGTGATTTTTTCGCCCTTGTACAAAAGATTTATCGTGGTGCTGTCTTCATACTTGCCGATTACGTCCATGTAAGCAAGCTGCTGGTCGCGTGTCACAAGCACCGTGCTAAGATTGCCGTAAATAACGCACAAATTGTCGTTTACGCGGACAGTCGCGCTGTTTTCGGTAACGTCCTCCACCTTGCCGTCGGTCAGACTCAGGGAAAGCATTCCGCCTCCCAGCACTATGTTTCCGTCGCTCACGCTTTCCACGCTGTAATTGATAGGTATGGTAATGGTGTTGGAATCGGTTTTCGCGGTGAACGCGCTTATCAGAGAGGTCGTGTACGTTTCCCTTGCAGTCTTGAACACGTCGCCCACAAAGCCGCTGTCCACAAAACGCATGGCAATAAGAAGCGCAGCCATAACGACAAGCGCCGCCGCGCGGTAAATCCACTTTTTCACCTCTCCGTTCAAGGATATGCGTCTGCTCCGTTTTCCTTTTCTGCCTCTGCGCTGCGGCAAGGAGCCGGCTGCGGCGGAATAATCGTCTCCGTCGTCTATATAGTGTCTTTTGGTGTAGCTTATTTCCAGCCAATCCTCCTCAACCGCCTCGCAATCGTATCTTGCTACGCTTTCATCGTCATACATCGTGCGTTTACCTCCGAAAAACATTTCTTTGGGATAATATATGAACGTGCAAGGCGGTTTATGCGTTGCGTTTCATTTTACTTTTCAGCTTTCCGAAAAAGCCCGAATATTGCTTCACGCAGTCAAAGATATCGCTTCTGCCGTTGTGCAGATTGTTTGCCGCTATGTCGAAAATTTCGCTCGACGCAACGGGCGAAAAGCCAAATGCGTCCGAATCGGGAACAAGCCCCAGCGGAGAAACCTTGAGCATATTGAAAAGCTCGAAGGGCGTAGGTATCGCGCCGCTTTTCACAAGGTCGCCGCGCACCATATTGAGTAGGGAATAAATTTTGAGATAGTCGTAGGGCTTAAGCGCTTCTATCACGGCGGCGGCGCCCCGCACAGAGTTGGGGTGCGGAGTAAAAACCACAACTGCGTGGTCGCAGCATTTGAAAGCTCTTTCGGCGTCCTCTCCCCAGCCCGGAGGACTGTCCACCAGAATATAATCGAACATCTGCTCCATCTGAGTAAACAGAGCGCGTATATTCTGCGCCGGCGGGTCGGTATTTTCCTTGACGCTGAGAACGTAGCAGGACTGACGGGTTTCGCTCTGCACGAGAGCCTGTCTTATCCTGCATCGTCCCGTCAATACGTCGTTGAGATAAAAAAGCGGCTTGGGATTTCTGAACGCCCTGTTTAAACAGTTGAGTCCCGTATCCAAATCCACCGCAGCGACTCTCAAAGACTTGCCTGCCAGAGCGTAGCTCAGATTGGCGGTGATCGTCGTTTTTCCAACTCCTCCCTTGCCGCCCAGAACGGCTATTTTCGTTGCCATAAGCAAAAACCTCTTTCGGTAAATTATACATCAGTCTCAAACGGGTAAAGCGAGCCGCGCAAAAACAGACCTTTTGCGACATTTTTTTTCACTGTTTTCGACATCAAACGCATATTTGCGAAAAAATCCGTCAAAAAAAGCCTTCCAGAAACGGAAGGCAAAAAATCAAAAGATTTACATAAAGGTCAACGCGTCAAAGCAACTTTCAAAACCGGAAGCTATTCTCCGAAGCAATGAAAAATTTCGTCTCGACTGTGGATAAAAATATTTTATCGGTTTGCAAATATTTCAAAAGCTCACGGCAGAAGCTTTGCGCCTCTTACGCCTGCGAGAAAGCAGTCGGAGGGTACAAGCACGCCCATATTCATTTTGTCGAAAAAATATTTTTCCATGCCGGAAAGACAGGCTCCTCCGCCGCACAGGAAAACAGGACTTTCCTTGAAAAGGGAGCTCGTTTCCTGAGGAACGGTAAGAAGCAGGCTGGAAACGACCTGACAAAGCTTGTCTGTAAGTCCCGCAAGCACGTCGTAAATCTCGCGCGCCGTTATCGTCTGCTCTTCTGCGACGCCCTTGCTCAAGCTGACGCCGGCGACGGTTCCGTATGAAACGTCGTTCGGATATAGCCCCGCGCATTTGAGCTTGAGCTTTTCCGCCTGCGCGAAGGTGATTTGAAGACCGTATTTTTTCAGCACATAATCGACTATCTGCTGAGTATAATGCGCTCCGCCCAGATAAAACGAGCAGCCTGCGACGATTTTGTCCTCTCTGACCGCCGCAAGGTCGGTCACGGACGAGCCGATGTCCACAACAATGCCCGCTCTTTTGTCGAACTCCTTGAAGCAAGCTGCGGCTGCGGCAAGCGCAGATTCTCTGAACCTGACGGATTTGACTCCTATGTTGTTGAAAATTTCCTCCAGCGTCTTTTTTTCGCCGTTGCCCGCGCCGATGGGCAAAAGACATAATATATCCAGTCTCGGAGGAAACGCCGTAGACGGCAGCAGCTTTTCCATGGATTTTCGCAGGAAAAAGTCGGCTGCCTTTTTGTCCGCCACGCAGCCCTCGGCAAAGGGATATACAAGCTTTGCGTTTTCCGATTCGGCGCCGCGCTTGGCGGCAAGCCCCGCCGCAAGAAAAACAGATTCGTTCTGCGCGTCCGCAAGCACCAGCGACGGCTCCCGCAAAACAAAATCCGTGTTTTTCAAGGACATATTCACAAAGTCGGTTCCGATATCCGCAATAAGCTCGTATTTAGCCATTTCGTCCCTCTTTCTTAAGTATTTTTCGCAGCTTTTCCACAGGCAAGCCCATGACGTTTGTGTAGCTGCCCCTTATTTTCGCAACAAAGCCGCTGTCCTGTATTCCGTATGCGCCCGCCTTGTCCATAGGCGAACCGCTTGCGATATAGTCGTTTATCTGATTGTCGGTCAAAGCATAAAAGCGCACTCTGCTCTTTTGCACGAAAACCCTTTGTCTTCCGTTGCTTATAACGCAAACTCCGGTATAAACGCTGTGCGTGCTGCCGGACAGCTCTTTCAATATTTCAAAAGCGTCCTTTTCGTCCGCAGGCTTTCCGATAATCCTGCCTCCGTGCACCACCACCGTGTCCGCGCCGACAACCGTCGCGTCGGGATAAAGGCGGGCGACCTCCGACGCCTTGAGCCTCGCAAGCGCCTTTACATAACGCGCGGGCTTGTCAGGAGGCAGATTTTCCTCTCCCGAAAACGGATGCACGCAAAAGTCCGACACGATATTTTTCAAAAGCTCCCTCCTGCGCGGAGACGCCGATGCAAGCACTGTTTTCATAGCTTCAGATTATGTCGAGATTTTTTCTGAACACTCTGCGGAAATCCATAACGCACCTGTTTGCGTCGCGCATTTCCAACGTGGTGTCGCCTATGACCTCCGTCTTCATGATAACGCTGTCGCCCAACACGTCGCAGTTGATTTCCATAATCACGCCCGCGTTGCTTCTGTCAAAGGCAACGGCAAGCCCCAATATGACTGCAAGCTTTTTTACCGCGTCTACGTCTTCGTCGCTGATAATACCCTTTTCCCTGAATTTTTCCCAATCGGTGAGACTGAATTCGTTTTTGTTGAAAACGTCCGTCACGAAAGCCGCAAGAACAATGTCTCTGTGCGAAATTCCGTACAGATTGGAGTTGAGTATCATGTACGCCGCGTGTTTCGCGTTGTCGTAATATTTGAAAGTTTTGCCGACTTCGTTGAGCAGGGCGGCAACGCGCAGCACTCTGACATACATACGCGGAAATTTGTGCAGCACTCTGAGCTGCTTGAACAGCTGAATTGTAAGATTGTATACCTGCTCCGCGTGCGCCACGTTGCACCCAAGATAAGTCAGATAAGTCATAATGCTGTGTCCCAAAACGTCCGTAATCGGTTTTTCCAAAGTAGTAGGCACGGCATAATTGAACATGACGCCCTCTCTCAGACCGCAGGCAGACGTGACGATTTTGGAAAAGCCGAGAGTGTCGGCAACGCATTTTATCACCGCAAGAGCGCTCGGAAAAACGTCTGCGCGCACGGCGGACAAGCCCCTTATCCTGCTTTTTTTGACAGGATCTACGGACTTGAACATTTCGTAAACGGCGTTGAGGTCGGATACGGGCAGATTGTAATTGTGAGTCATGTCCAGCGGATATTTGCGCATACGGCGCGCCAAAGCGGAGAGATTTCTGAATGAGCCGCCCACTCCTATAAGCTGGGTTTCCGGGTCAAGCTCGCCGAGCCATTCCACCGTTTCGAGCTGCTGCCTGAAATATTCCGTGATTTTTCGCGCCGCCTCCTCGGGCTCGACGTCGGGACCGGCAAACATTTCCGTAAGCGTCACCGCACCGAAAGAAAAAATTTCGGTGTGCAGTATGTTGCGGCGGTTGTAATAAACGAACTTCGTGCTTGCGCCGCCGATTTCCATAATCAGCCCTTTGGGAATTTCCATCGAGTTGATTACTCCCTGATAGATGAGATTGGCTTCCTCGTCTTCGGAAACAACCTTGAATTTCAGTCCTGTAGAGCCGAACATTTCGTTTAAAAACGTGCGTTGATTTTTCGCGCGACGCACGGCTGCGGTAGCCACAGCGAGAATTTTGTCCACTCTGTTGACCGCGCATAGCTTTTTGAAAACCTTTACCGTGTTGATTGCCTGCAAAACCCGCGTCTGCTTAAGCGAGCCGTCAATTTCCGTTTCGCCCAGCCGCACAGCCTCCAGCATTTCGTCCGCTACCATAAAGTAGCCGCCCTCCAGCACGTCGAAAATGACCAGACGCGCCGTATTGGAGCCCAAGTCTATCAAGCCTATTCTTTCAACAATTTTGTTTGCTTCCATCATTTTTTTCACCGTTCCGCATTTTTCTCGATTGCGGGATAATAATAGCACAAAAAAAATGCCCTGTAAATACTTTTTCGAAATATTCACACGGCATTTTCGCAAAAATCATTCTTTCAACGCAAATAATTCAGCATTTTCTTATACATTTGCGCGGACACTTTTCGAGACATGTCATGCAGCTCGTGCATTTGCCGTAATCGATTATCGGCACGTTGTTCACCAGATGTATCGCGTCGTGAGGACATACCTTCTGGCAGAGACCGCAGCTTATGCAGCCCGTCTTGCACACGTCCATTACATCCTTGCCTCTGTTCTGCGAAGAACAGGCAATATATACCTTTGCGGACTTGGGTATGCGCTTGATCAGGTTTTTCGGACAGGTACGGATGCAAACGCCGCAGCTTATGCACAAATCCTTGTCCACGGAAGCCACGCCCTTGTGAACCTGTATCGCAAAATTGGGACATGCGTCTACGCAGCTTCCCGCGCCCATGCAGCCAACCTCGCATTTTTTTCTGCCGTCAGCCAGCAGCTGCTGAGAAATACAGCTTCCGTAGCCCTGATATGAATACTTGTCGTCGCACATAATGCCGCCGCAGCAGGCGACAACAGCCACCGTCTCCTCCCCGCCGGAATAGTTTATGCCGAGTATGTTGGATATTTCTATTTTGTTTGCCTTTGTCGTCTGACCGCAGTCGTCGAGGCTCGCCTTGCCCTCCACAAGGGCGCGCGCAAAGCCCTCGCAGCCGGGATGCCCGCAGCCGCCGCAGTTGGCTCCGCTCAGATGCGACACTATTTCCGGCACTCTCGGATCGCCCTTGACCTCGCAGAAGCGGGAAATGATTATTATCAGCACGGCGAAAAACACGGCTATGCCCGCCATAATCGCAACGACTATTCCGAAGCTTTTCCAATCGACATCCTTAAGTAACAGCAACGATTTCATATCAGCCTCCAAGCGTAACGGAATTGAATACGTAAAACGCCATAGCCATAAAGCATGCGGTAATAAGCGTTATCGGAAAGCCCTTAAGGGGCTTGGCGATAGGGAGCTTGTCCAGCTTTTCGCGCAGTCCTGCAAGCAAAACTATGGCAAGAGTAAAGCCCACGCCCGAAAACAATCCGTTCAGAGTAGCGGTCAGCAAGGTGTAACCGCCCATAATATTCAGCTCGGCAACGCCCAAAATCGCGCAGTTTGTGGTGATAAGCGGCAAATAAACGCCCATCGACCTGTAAAGCGCCGGAGCGAATTTCTTGAGCACCATTTCGAGTATCTGAACCAGCCCAGCGATTACGAAAATAAAGACTATTGTTTTGAGATACTCAAGACCGAGCGCCACCAGAACATACTGATAAAGCGCAAAGGAAATGAGAGACGAAACGGTCATGACGAATATAACCGCCATCCCCATGCCGAAAGCCGACTCTACCTTTTTGGACACTCCGAGAAAAGGACATATACCGAGAAATTGTACCAATATGAGGTTGTTTACGAAAACAGCCCCTATTATCAACGCGCCTGCGGACATATCAAGCCTCCTGTGCGCCGCTAGGCGCTGCTTTGCTTTCAAGCAAGGCGCGCTTGTGCTTCGCCTTGTTGTTTGCAGCGTTGTAAATCACATTGAACAGCAGAATGAACAGTCCGTAGGTGAGAAACGCTCCCGCAGCCGAGCTGAAAAAGCCTATCTGAAAATCCCACAGCTTGAGTCCGAAAAAGGTGCCGTTGCCGAGAATTTCCCTCACCGCCCCCATAAGCGTCAGCGCGGCGGTAAAGCCCAGTCCCATAAACAGCCCGTCAAGAGCGGAATAACCTACCTTGTTGTGACTTGCAAAGGATTCCGCCCGTGCCAGAATTATGCAGTTGACTACAATCAGCGGCAGAAAAACTCCCAGCGAATCATACAAGTCGGGCATAAATTTTTTGAGCACCATCTGCACTATCGTAACAAACGTGGCGATAATAAGTACAAAAGCGGGAATACGCACCTTGTCGGGTATGATTTTTCTCAAAAGCGAAACCAATACGTTGCTGCAAATCAGGACGAAGGTGACCGACAGCCCCATACCTATGCCGTTGAAAGCGGCAGTGGTAAGCGCAAGCGTAGGACACGTTCCCAACACAAGTCTGAACGTCGGATTCTGCCGCACGACGCCGTCCAGAGCTATATCCTTAACCTTCATCGGAATTTCCTCCCAATGCGTTTTTCGCGTAGTACAAAGCCATATTGACGGAATTGGTAACCGCATGCGAGGTGTAGGTTGCCCCGCCTACAACAAACTGCGAGTCGGAAGAGTCGAAATAACCGCCGTCAAATTCCGCAACAAACTTTCCGTAATGCGAACTGCCGAATTTCGACATCAGGCTTTGCGACTCGTTGCCCGCGTAAGAAATTTTTTCTATCGCGCTCACCTGTCCGCCCTCGAAAGAAAGCACCACCCAAAGAGTGACCGTTCCCTTTTTGTAGCCGTTCCTGCCCGTAGACTGAATAAGATAATTTCCGTCCTCCAAAAGATAAACGGTGTTTATTTCGCCGTAATCGTCGTTTTTTGAAAATTCCGCGTCAAGCTCCTTTTCCTCCCAGCCTATTTCCTTGCCGTAAATCTTTTTTACGGCGCGGTTGACCTCCTCCTCTGCCGAAACGTAAAGCACGTCGTTGAGCACTGCCAGCGCTCCGCCCAAAACCACCGCTATGACTATGAGCACGATTATGGATTTGAAGGACGCGCCTGAAAAAAACTCTTTCGCCTTCATGCCTTTGCCTCCTTAACCTTCTTTTCTCTGCGCGTTCCGAAAGGACGGGGCACGATAAACCTGTCTATCAACGGACAGATAAGATTCATAATGAGAATAGAGAACGAAACCGTCTCTATCCCCGCCGCAAGCCTTAAGCCGGCAGTCAGCAAACCCAGCATGGCAAAGTAAAGCACGTTGCCCCAGAAGGTGTCGGGCGTCGTAACGTAGTCGGTCGCCATGAAAATCGCGCCCAGCATGAGACCGCCGGACAAAATCGTGGGCAGAAAATAGGAAAAGCTGCCCTTCAAAGCCACCGTAAACAAGCCTGCGACCGCGATGTAAATCAAAGGATAAAGTCCGTTTATCACGCCTCTGAAAACGAGATAAAGTCCTCCGGCGATAAGAGCCGCTTTGCAGGTTTCGCCTATGCAGCCGGCAACGCCGCGCCCCAAAAACAAATCGAGATTGCTCACGCCCGCGCTGCCCTCCGTCAGCAGGTTTGCCAGAGGCGTAGCCCCCATTAGCTCGGCGCCGCCGGGCAGCGTATCGAATTTCGTCATAACGGACAAAAAGCTGATAAACACGAAAATTCTGCCGGCTATCGCGGGGTTGAAAAGATTTCGCCCCGTGCCGCCGAAAAGCATTTTCGTCACGACGATTGCGAAAACCGAAGCGAATACGGGCACGTACCAGCCGACCTGAACGCCGAGATTCATTCCTATCAGAAGCCCTGTAACGACGCTGGACAAGTCCATGCGCATCGCCTCTTTAAAAGTTTCCCTGTTGAAAATCATGCGATAGAGCACTTCGGACAGCACAGCGGTAAAAACAGATATCGCAACAATCAGCAGCGCTTTCCATCCGAAATAAACGCAGCCGACAGCTGCGGCAGGCAAAAGCGCTATCACGACGTCCAGCATGATTCCCTTAGTCGTCCTGCGTCCCGTAACGTGGGGCGAGCCGGAATAAATGAATTTTGTCATTTTGCAGCCTCCCTGAGCTTTGCCTTGGCCAGCCTTATGCTCTGCACCAAAGGACGCTTTGCGGGACATACGTTGGCGCAGCAGCCGCATTCTATGCAATGATTGGTTCCGTATTTTTCGGAGGTTTTGAAATCCCCCGCAAGCGCGTAGAAGTCTATATACATAGGCATGAGATTCATAGGACAGGCGCGCGCGCACGCGCCGCAGTTTATGCAGTTTGAGGGCTGGCTCGTATTGGCTTCCGCTTTGGTAAGAGCCAAAAGTCCCGAATCGGTTTTGGCAAAGACTCCGAAAGCGTCGTAAAGCGAAGTTCCCATCATGGGTCCGCCCGCAATCAGCTTTTGCGTGTCCTCCGATATGCCGCCGCAGAATTCCAGAGCGTCAGCATAAAGCGTACCGTTTTTGACCAGCAGGTTTTTGGGATTTGCCACGCCCATGCCGCTCACGGTCACCACCCTTTCGTACAAGGGCTTGCCTTTGACCACCGCTTCGTAAACCGCCAGCGCGGTGGCAACATTCTGCACCACCACGCCCACGTCCATAGGCAGCGCCTTAGGCGGCACTTCTCTTTTGCAGCATGCGTAAATGAGCTGCTTTTCTCCGCCCTGCGGATATTTCTTTTCCAGCAGCGCAAGCTCAAGCCCGTCGTAGCCGCTCAGCTTTTCAAAAGCCTCCATTTTGTTTTCTTCGATGCCTACCACCGTGCGTTTTACTCCGAGACAGTCGGAAAGAATTTTTATGCCCTCGACCAGCTCGTCGGTTCTCTCCAGCATAACCCTGTAATCACACGTGAGATAAGGCTCGCATTCGGCGGCGTTGACAATAAGCGTGTCGACCGGTTTGGACGGATTGAGCTTGACAAACGTCGGAAAGCCCGCCCCTCCCAAGCCCACTATGCCCGCGTCGCTCACGCGCTGCCTGACCGCCTCGGGGTCGCTTGCGTCAACCGGCTCCATAAAAACCCGGCGATTTAGGTAATCGTTTTTTATATGGATATAGGGAGCGTTTGCTCCCTGCTTGTTTTTTCTCGTCTCGATACCCACGACCGTGCCGCTCACGGGAGAAAAAATATTGGCTGAAATCATACCCTTTGCCCGAGCCAGCAAGTCGCCCTCCGCAACCGAAGCTCCCGCTTCCACGACCGGCTGAGCAGGCGCGCCTATGTGCTGACTCAACGCCACGTAATAATGCTCGAAAGGCGGCAAGGTCTCTACGGGCTTGTCCTTCGTGAGATATTTCATGTCGGGAAAATGTATTCCCTTTCTGAAGGTTCTTCTGTTTTTGTTCAAAACTTTTAAGCCTCCCTTTTCTGTAATCCGAACCCGATTTATTTTATCAATATAGCACATAGAAAAGCAAAAGTAAAATATAAAAACGCTTTTTTTATCGAATTTTTCACCGTATTCCGCTTAAACAGGCTCAGATAAGTCAAAAAACGCGCTCTTTCATAAGCATATCGCGGCGGCGGAAATCAACGGTCGTCCTTAAGGAAAAGCGAAGTCTCCTTGTCCGTCTTCTTTTCCTTTATCATCTGCTTAACGGAAAGAACAAGCTGCCACAGTCCCAACAGCAGCATAAATACGCCGAAGCATATTTTCAGAACCTCGGACGACGTGTTTTTGGTGAGCAGCGCGCCCAGAACGCAAAAAACACAGGCGGGAGCTATCATCCACCAGGTGTTTTTCGGCTTTACCAATTTGTTTTTGAAATGCAGCCCCAGCGCAACGCAAGCCATAGGAAGAAAGCTGATAAGATTTATTGCCTGAATGGTCTGCTGTTCTATGTCGAGAAAGTTGAGCAGAGGTATGAGAAGCGTTCCGCCGCCCATGCCCATGCCGCCCAAAATTCCAGATATGAAGCCGAATACAATTAGCCACAGCGTCATAAAAACATCCTCACTCCCGAAGCAAGCAGCAAAAGCGAAAAAATAAGCTTGACTACGTTGCCGCTGAGCCTGTTGAGCAAAAAGGCTCCCGCAACTCCTCCCGCGACCACTCCCGCCGTCGCCAAAAGCGTATACTCCCAATCCACGCTGCCGTTGAGCAAATAAACGACTGCGCTGATAAGGCTTATCGGCAAAATCACGAGAAGCGCGGTTGCGTGAGCGTTTTTCTGCGGGAGAGCGTAAAGCGCGAGAAAGACGGCAACCACAAGCACTCCGCCTCCGCCCCCCAGAAAGCCGTTTATAAAACCTATTCCGCAGCCGGAAAGGACAATAAGCAAAATCCTCAGCCATTCTTTCATTTTCGTTCTCCGAAGCCGGTCTTAATCAAAGATATTTTACCCAATTAAGAAAAATTTAACAAACCAAGCAAATGTTATTGCTTTTTTTCTCTGTTTGTATTAAAATAGTCGGAGCACAGTGTTTACTGTGCCGTATTATGCTTAAAATTTTTTACTGAATAGGGTGAATCAAATGAGTAAAAAACAATCCGACAATCGCTACACGCCTGCAAGCTACAAGCAAGCAAATTCTTCCGGCTCCGCAGCAAAATCTTTGAAAAGCAAAAAGGCTATGATTATTTCCCTCATAGCTTTGGTTGCGGTCGCGGTTATCGTCGTTTCGCTTGTGCTCGCGTTGTGGAAGGAAGTTATTCCCTCCAACATCGAGTCCACAAGACCCGACACCGAAGCCTCGTCGCTGGATATTTCCAACAGCGATTTCAAGTACACCTATGCGGCAGGACAGAATCTGCAGTATCCTTTGACTGCCACCAACTGGAAAAAACCCGACTCCGTCGTCGACTCCGACACCCTTATGGGCGTTGTCGACACCAAAGAGGAGGAGTGGAACGGCAGAGTGATTTACGACTTGGGACACAAAGGGATGAGCAACACGGCAAATCCCGGCTATCCCGTCGCGGACGCGGAAAACAGCAGAATTTATATGATAAGCAACGCTTCGGAAACCGCCGCAAGCGTGCTGTCATCCTCTTTCAGTATAGCTTCAAGCCAATATCTCAGAGTTTCCGTCTGGATAAAGACCGATTCCATAACCGGACACGGCGCATACGTCGCGCTGAGAACCTCCGAAAATCAGGCGACCTCCGACTATTACGCCGTGCGTATGGAAAATATCAGCACCGAAGGAAGCTGGGAGCAGTATTCTTTCTATGTGGAAGGGTCTAAAAACAACAGCCAGACGCTGTATTTCGAAATGGGCTTAGGTCAGACGGAATTCGCCGAAAACCCCTCGATGGGAACGGCTTTCTTCGGCGAGATTTCCTGCGAAAAAATTTCCAAGGGCGCGTTTCTGAACAACAACGCGGATGAAAAGACCTCAAACGAAGAAGGCTTTTATATCGGTCATACATTCGATTCCTCCGACGCGGAAGAGTCCGATCAGATTCTTACCAAAAACGAGGAATTCGGAAACGTAAGCCTTATGACTTATGCCGAATACAAGGAACAGTTTGAATTTCTTCCTTTCTCCGACGATGAGAACGGAACCATAACCAAAGTCACCAATGCTTCGGACACAAAGGCGGGCGTGACCTACTCCTCCTTTACCGTAAATCCCCCTTCCATCAACAAGTCTTACAGACTGAGCGTGTGGATCAGGACGGAAAACGTGGCAAAAAATACGGGCGCGTACATTTATCTCTTCGACAATACCAACAGCGCCTCCGTCACAAAAACCACCTATTTTGAAAAAATCAACACCAACGAGGATATCGAAAACGACACCTTCAACGGTTGGACGGAATATCAGTTCTACATCAGACCTTCCAACTCTCAGGCAATCGAGCTGACGCTGGAAATATATCTGGGCATGAAAAACTATGCCGCAGGCAGCGTCATCCCCTCCGGCACGCTTTATATCGCCGAGCTTGCTTTGTTTGAAATTGAGCAAAGCGACTTTACAAGCACGTCATCCGGTTCGACAATCAAAACCGTAGACCTCGACCAGACCTTCGATACCAACAATCTGATAAGCAACCCTTCTTTCAACATCCCGCTCAACAATTCGGGACTCGAAACGGTTGTGAGACCGGCAAACTGGACGCTTTACGTTTCGGGAAATACCGCTATAGGCGGCAACGGCACTCTGGCTCCCAATCCCGTTGACGGTATTCAGACAGGTCTTTTGTTCAAAAACAACTCCTCTCTGCTGGAAGAGCTCGGTTTAAACGAAAACGATTTCCCTTTAAAGGACGACGACGCAAGATCCGTGCTCATGATAAACAACAAGATTGCGACCTCGTCCGGCGTGCAGTCCGCTTCTATTTCGCTGTCCGCCAACAATTTTTATAAAATCAGCGTTCTCGCAAAAGGTATAGGCGACGCTGTCCCCCATGTTTATCTGACAGACGGCAGAAACGTGCTTGCGGGCTACGACGGGGCTGTGGAAGGAGCTGTTTACACTGCCGAAAACGAGGACGAAGGCAACGGATACGTGAGATATTATTTCTACGTCGCGGTGGGCAACCAAGCCAAGACGGTTTATCTCGAGCTGTGGCTGGGCGCCAGAAACGCGATGGCGGAGCAATATGTTCAGGGAATCGCACTTTTCGATCAAGCCAACTGTTCTACAATCACCGAAGAGGATTACATGAAGCTTTTCGGCAAAGACGTCGAGGGAGAGCCTCTGGACGAGCCAGAAATCGTGCTCACTGCTTCGGATTTCGATAAAGAAAGCATAATCATGGAGCAAATACAGATCAGCTCCTCTTTCGGCAACGTATCCGGACTCGATTACAGATATTTCGAAGCTGCGGAAGCGGACGACCTCGAGCTGGTGAGAAAGCAGGCGGCAAAGGTCAAGACTGAAGCCGATACGGACGAGCTTGCAAAGCTTAAAACTATGGTCGAAAACTTCAACAAAAAGTATTACCTGGACAGCGAAGGCAATCTTCTCGAAGAAGGCACCTATCTGATAAGCTTCGAAAAGGAAATAAACTTCAAAAACATTCAGGAATTCAGAACATATCTGTACGAGCTGCAAAATCCTGCGGAGGACAACAACACAGGCAACGACACGACGGAAAAAGAACCCATAAACTGGATTGTAATGTCGTCCCTCATCGTCACTTCTTTGATGCTCATAGCAATTCTTATCCTGCTGATAAGAAAATGGAAGCCTCGCAGAAATCAAGCTAACGGATAAAAACGACAACCGACATTTTTTAAATCCCTGCTGCCAAAAGGCAGCAGGGATTTTTTCATCGAAAAACAAACTGTCAGGACGCCTTTAACTCAATTGCCGACATCAATTTTTCCCAAGCTCGAAACATAGAAAACCGTAAACGCAAATCCCGGATATCGCTTGCCTGATGTCCGCCTAGCCGTCAATGCTTACGTTCTTTCAAGAATCTGAAAAATTTGCAAACGCCCGACACCGCTTGTCGCTGTCAAGCAAAATTCTTTAAATCAAGTTTAGCAAAAAAATGCCGTCTGCAAAGCGCATGACGGCATGATTGTAAAATAAACTTAAGATTAAAGGGTTTTGTCCGGGTTTTTAAGCAAATCCAGAATTTTTCGCGAGACCTGTGAGGCGTTGCAAAAATCTGTATCTATTTTTACGTCGGCAAATTTCGCGTAATCCGCCTTTCGCAGACTGCTCAACTCCTCTACCTTTTTCAGACTGAAAGGCTCGAGCATAGGTCTCGTCCTTTTTGTGTTTTTAAGCCTGTAAAAAATCGTGCGCGGCGTCGCGTCCAGCCAGATTACCGTGCAGTGCTCCGAAAGGAGCGCCATGTTTGCGGCATTTGCGCCTATTCCGCCGCCGGTGGAAATAACTGCGCCGTCGTAGTCCGAAAGCGAAGCGACCAGCTTGCTTTCGAGACTGCGGAAATAAGCCTCCCCAGCAAGCTCGAATATTTCGGGAATGGTACGTCCCGTTTCAAACTCAATCATACCGTCAGTGTCTATATAAAGCATTTGCAGATTTTTCGCAAGTCTGCGCCCCACTGTGGACTTGAGCGTGCCGGACATGCCGATAAGAGCCAGATTTTTTTTCATAATTCTTTCTCCCGCGTCAAAAAGTCTATTGCTTTTTCGTAGCTGCCCGCTCCCTCTCCATAGAAAACCGCCGCGACAACGCCGTCAAGCACGCGAATTTTGCGGAAAGGCTCGCGCGCCGTTATGTCGGACAGGTGCGCCTCCACGACGGGCACGCCGCAGGCTGCGACGGCGTCGCGCACCGCATAGGAATAATGCGACCACGCACCCGGATTTATGACAATCGCGTCGCATTTTGCGTCGCTTATTTTTTTTACCATTGCGCACTCGCTGTCGGTACAGAAAAATTTCAGTCTGACGTTTTTCCGGGCGGCGTATTTTTTCAGTCTCCTGTTTAACGAGCGGAGCGTTTCGCAGCCGTAAATTTCCGGCTGACGCCTCCCCAGACGTTTAAGATTGACTCCGTTTAAAACATATATTTTCATATCATACTCCCGAACAGCTTGTAAAGCTCGTCTATATCTGCGGGCGATGCCTTCACCGACGTAAAAATTTCAAAAGCCCTTATCGCCTGAAAAAACAGCATGTCCAAGCCGCCGATTGCAATTTTTCCCTTTTCGCGCGCGCATTGAAGCAGACGCGTGTCGTGAAAATAGTAAGCGTCGAAAACAAATTCCGCTTTTTCGACGTCGCTTTCTTCCGCAAAAAGCATTTTGTCCCAAACAGGCACGAAGCTTAAAATTCCGCAATAATCAATGCCCTTTTTGTGCGTTTTTGCATCGAAAAAACGGGCAACCCCGCATGCCTTTTCCTCCGTTCTGTTTGCGAAATACAGCTTCGCGCCGTTTTGTGCAAGCGACCGCGCCGCTGCAAACGCGCTTCCGCCCGCGCCGACAATCAGCAGCTTTTTTCCGTCGACGCAAATCCCCCTTTTTTCAAGGGACATCATCACGCCGTCGCCGTCCGTAGACGCGGGAAAAAATCTTCCGCATTTGACGGACACGGCATTGCAGGAAAAACCGTCCGCCGTCAGCATACGCTTGAAGGGCATGGTGACGTTGAAACCGTCCGCATTTTTTTTCAGATACTCAACCGTTTCGACAAACCGCGCCTCGTCCGTTTGAAACAGCCCATAGCTGCACGGCGTCGAAAAATACTCCGAAAACATCGAAAAAAGCACGGGCGACCTGCTTGCGGCAATATCCGAGCCGATTAAACCGAAACGAAATTTTTCCACGCCGAGAATTTTTAGAAAATCGGGACAGGAGACGTCGGCGAAATCGAAATCCGTTTCGACTCCGTCTTTTGCATGCAGTCCCGCTATCGCCGCAGCAAATTGCAGACGGTGGTCGCCCAGAGTGTCAACTTTTCCTCCGGAAATAAACCCCGCGCCGTCAATTTCCAGCCTGTCGCCGCCGCAATCGACCGACCTCGAGCCGAGCTTTTCAGCCAAAATACGCAACCCCGAAAGTCTGTCGCTCTCCTTTTTGGATAGCTCCGAAACGCCCTCGAACACGCTTTTGCCTTTGACCGTAAGCGCCAGAACTGCAAGCGCGGGTATTTCGTCAAGCAACAGCGCAGCCCGCTCCGGAGGGCAAAAGAAAGGCTTTAACGCGCTTTTCTTGACGACAATGTCGCCTTGAAGCTCGCCGCAGACGCGTTTTACGTTCTGCGTCGTGATGTCCGCGCCGCTTTCCTTAAGCAGCGAAAGATACTCCGTTCGCGTCGGATTCAATCCTACTCCGTGTAAAACTACGCCCTCTCCCAAAAGACCGTGCGCCACGAAAAAAGCCGCGGCGGAAGCGTCGTTGGGTATTTTAATTCTGCCCGAAGAAATACTGCTTTTGTCGAGAGTGATTTGCTTTCCGTCCGTCGTCAGCCGCGCGCCCAAGCAGCTCAGCATAATTTCCGTGTGGTCGCGCGATTTTATTTCTTCGATTATTTTAATTCTTTTTCCCGATGTGAGAGCCGCAAACAACAACGCGCTTTTCACCTGCGCCGACGTCGTTTCAAAGACAAATTCCCCGTCGTTATCCTCTGCGCTTTTTTTGCCGCACGTCTCAAACAGCGCGCCCTCTTTTTTGTCTATCCCAAGTCCCATTAGGCGCAGCGGCAGGATAACCCTATCCATGGGACGTCTGCTTAAAGACTCGTCTCCACTAAAAACCGCTCGGACGCCCAGTCCCGCGGCAACGCCCGCAAGCAATCTTGCGGTTGTCCCGCTGTTGCCGCAAAACAGCGACAACGGTTCTTTTGCCGCAGGAATATTTTTCATCGGATACACGGTGACTGACGTGCCGCGAAATTCAAAGCGCGCTCCCATTTTTTGCAGGCAGTCCGCCGTAGCCAGCGTGTCGCGGCAAATGCAGGCGTTTTCTATTTCCGTTTTGCCGTCGGCAAGCGCACCGCAGATAAAAGCGCGGTGGGTTATCGACTTGTCGCCGAAATTCAAATGCTCATTGAAACGGTACTTACCCTTTTTAAACAACATCTTTCAACAGCTCTGTCAATTCCCTTTCCGTTAAAAATATTTCCCGCACGCCGAAGCGTCCGTCGGGAAGAACAAGGGAAATTTTTCGCGATATATTTTTCTTGTCGGACAGGCAAAGCTCAACCGTCCTTATGACATCTATGTCACGAACAATTTGAAAATTTTTTTTCAGCAAATCCCTCTGTTTTTGCCAAAATTTTTGTCCGCATATTCCGAGTCTATAAGCCAACGCCGTTTCGTAAAACAGTCCGTTGGCAACAGCCGCTCCGTGAGAAAGCCCGTAAATCGCTTCAAAGGCATGCCCCAAGGTGTGACCGAGATTGAGCTTGCGTCTCAAAAGCAGGTCATCCGGGTCAATCGAAGTCGTCCTTTGCTTGAAACGTGCACACTGCCTGACAAGCGTCTTTAAGTCGGCGTTTTCGTCAATCAGGCGGCTGATTTTTTCGTCCAGGCAGGCGTATTTAAACAGCTCTCCCTTTCCCTCGTCAATCAGGTTTTCAGGCATCGTGTCCAGCAAAGACAAATCCACCAAGGTCATCTCTGCGGGATAAATCGTACCTACGACGTTTTTGACTCCGGAAAAGTTCACGGCGGTTTTGCCTCCGACAGAGCTGTCAAGCATTGCAAGCAGAGTTGTGGGCACCTGCGCCAGCCGCACTCCGCGACAGAACACCGACGCAGCAAAGCCAGCCGCGTCTCCCACCGCCCCGCCGCCGACCGCTACGACAAGCGTATCCTTTCCGCAGCCGCGTGCAGACAAAAAATTAAGAAATCTCATGATTTCCTCAAAGCTTTTGGCTTTTTCGCCGTCGGCAAAGCAAAACACGTTTTCGCCGTCAAGCCCAAGCAAGGCGGCAACGGCAGCGTCTGTTGCAAATACCGTGTTTTCGCCGTCGAAAAGAGACCTGTCGAAGCTGCCGAAGCTTAAGCGATTTTCTTCGAGAATACAGTCGAGCATTTCCAGCGCAAACAGATTTTCGGCAATTATGCCTATGCTTTCGACCACGCACACGTCGGCGCGTTCAAAATGGGCGCCAACGGTTTTTCGCGTGACTATGTCTATGGTTTCAATCGGCTTTCTGCGCGTGGGGACCGGTTTAACCGTCAAAGCGACGCTCAAATCTTTTCCGTTTGTCACTCCGCCCACTATTCCTCCGCAGCGGTTTGTTGCGTAAACAACTTTGTCCCCGTCAAGCGCCAGCTCGTCCGGCTCGAAATGCTCGCCGTCGCCGAAGCAAACGCCCTTGACAGACGGAATAGAAGCTAGCCTCGCGGCGATTTTACCCGACAGCCTGCTTTCTAAACTTTTGAAATCTCCAAGTCCCGCAGGCAATCCTCTGCAAATGACGCGAACCCTTCCGCCTAGAGTCTCGCCCTTTGCGCGTGCAGACAGAATTTCCTCCTCCATGCGAAGCGCGGCAGATGAATCGGGACAACGCACGCCGCGCGAATACATTTCTTTAAGCGCGTCTTCGTCAAGCTCTCCTACCTCGGCGGCTGTGCCGCCGATTTTTTCCGCATAGGAAAAAAACGATATGCCTTGCATTTGCAAAATTTGCTTGCAGACAGCCCCCGCAACGGTATAAACAACCGTGTTTCGCGCGCTCGCTTCCTCGCATACGGAACGGGCGTCCTCAAGCCCCAGCTTTGTACAGCCGACCAAATCGGCGTGCCCGCTTCTCAAAGCGGTTATGGCGGGAAGCTCGACGTCTGCGCCCGCCGACGCGGAATTGGGCACAAAAAATCTAAGAACGCCGCCGTCGGTCACACCGTTGTCCAATCCGCTCAGGAAAACAACCTCGTCCTTTTCCGCAAGCTGTCTTTGGCTTCTGCCCACGCCGGCACGTCGGCGCGCCAATTCTTTCTTTATCTCCGCGACGGAAATTTCGCAGCCGCACGGCAAGCCGACAAGAGCGGCGGAATATCCCGCCCCGTGCGAAGCGCCGTCAAAACTCAGCTTCAGCATGCTTTCAAGCGCAGACGTGACTGCTTAAGCTCCATAAACACCGCCTTAAGCAGCTCCCCGTTTCGGGCTGCCGACGCGGAGGTTTTCGCATTGTCCACCAAATCGGCGACGAAATCGAAAGAAATATTGCCGCTTGCGTCCACCTTCATTCTCAGATTGCCGTCGAATTTGTCGGAGCTGTAAGGATATTCGCCCGCGCCCGTAGAATATTTTCTGTACGTGCAAAACACCTGCGTATCCTTTGCAGCCAGCTTTTCAAGAGTTTCCGGTCTGGGGTGACCGTAAGTGTTTTCGCCGCAGGAAATCATTGCGTACTCGGGCTTGAGCATATCAAGCAGCTCCTGCTTGGTAGACTCTCTGCCTCCGTGATGAGCAACCTTCAAGACATCCACGTCGCCGTCAAAGCCGTTGTCGAACAACCCGGCGTTGACGTTTTGAATAAAGTTGTCCTCCGCCTCCTCGTCGCTGTCGCCCGTAAGCAGAATTTTGCGCCCGTTGAACTCTAAGAGCATCATGGGCGACACGTTGTTTTTCTGCTTTGCAGTGCTTATTTTCTTATACATTTCAACCGACGGATTGTAAAAATAAAAAATATAGCCCGCTTCGTCTCCGCCTATCGTCATGCCCTCGAGGTTGTAATAAACGTTTTCCAGCGACTCCTCGTTGTACACCGCGTTCATAAAATCGGAATACGCCTGAGTTGTGACCGTATCCACCGTATAATTCATTTCCAGGGCATAAGCCTTGAGCGGGTCGTCGGAAAAATATTTGCTGTCCGCGACCACCATAGGACGATAAACGCTTTTCACGTCGATGTCTTTGTGCGCGATGACGTTGTCCAGACTGCCGCAATGGTCGGCGTCTGTATGCGTAAGCATAACGTAATCCAACGTAATTTTGCCGTTTGAGTCTTTAAGGTCGGTGTAGTTGAACAGATAATTTATTATATGGTCGGCAATCTTGCTGTCCTTGTCGCCGCCGTCGATAAGCATGTTTTTTCCGTCGGGCAGCTGCAAAAGTATGCTGTCCCCCTGATGCACGTCTATCATGTGCACGATAAGCTCGCCGTCCACAGTGGCGACGACTTTCTTTACGGCGTTTTTATAATATTTGAAGCCGTAGGAATCGCCCCACTCGAAATTGAAAGGCTTTATGTCGTAATAATAAAGGGCGCCGCAGGCGATGACCGCAAGCACCAGTATGACGGCGACCACGGTTATTATTTTCTTTGTCTTTTTGGATTTTCCCCTGCCTGCCGCTGCCGCGACCGCCGCGCCTGCCGCCGCAGCCCCTACCGCAAATCTCGAAAGCTGCTTTTTCTGCTCCGATTTGCTTTTTGCCACCCGCGCGGTATTGGTATTTTTGTCGTTTTTCTTTTCAGCCATAAAAAATCTCCCGATTTGTCTATTTTGCGCCCAGCATTAGCTTAATGACCGGCATCTGCTCCATTGCCGCCCGATATCCTTCCTCTATCATTTCGTCCACGCCCTCCAGCTTGGTGGACTTGAATTTTTTCAGGTCGGGCTCGATCATGACGTCGGTGTTCATAATTCCCTTGTAAGCGGTGCTTTTCATCGCTATGTTGAACGTCGCCCAAAACACGTTGAGCAGACGCTTGGAGGACGTGCCCTCGCCCCTCGTTGAGTTCAAGTCGACAGCCACGACATAATCGGCGCCCATACGCCGCACGATGTCGGATGGTATCGTGTTGAGCAGACCGCCGTCCACATAATGCTCCCCGTCGATGTCCACGCCGGAAAAAATCACCGGCACCGAGCAGCTGGCGCTTATCGCCTTGGCAAGATTGCCGCGCTCGAAAATCCTTTCCTCGCCCGTCGCGAGATTGACGGCGTTGCAGGCAAAAGGAATTTTCAGCTCGTTGAAGTTTTTGCCGTCAAGCAGCCTGTAAGCTAGCTTTTCTATATTGCGGGACTCGGACGGAAAAAATATGGAACGGCTGTTCCTTATGTCCTTCTCCTTAACCGCACGGCAGAAGGACGCCATGTCCTCCCACGACGTGCCCGCGCAGTAAGCCGCTCCCACAATGCTGCCCACGCTTGTGCCCGCCACGAAATCGAAATCCAGCCCGGCTTCCTCAAAGGCTCTGACCACTCCTATATGAGCGATTCCCTTTGCGCCGCCGCCGCTTAAGGCAAGTCCCACCTTGTATCTGTGCCTGAGCTTTGGTCTCGCTTTCTCGGGCGTCTCCTCTTTTTTTCTGCCCCAAAACCTCATAAATTTTCTCCTGAATTTTTATTATACAGCAATGCAGCGCGAAAATCAATCATGCTCGGGTTTTTGGTCGCAAAAAAGTTGAATTGCGGAAAAATTTTTGCTATTATTTACTTATGGAACTGCAAACTCTGCTTGCGCCCTTCAGACGCGCCGTAAACCAATTTTCTTTAATCGAGGACGGAGACAAAATCGCCGTCGGCGTGTCGGGAGGAAAGGACAGTCTGACTCTGCTCGCTTTGCTCAGCGCCTATCGGAGATTTTCGCCGCAGCGTTTCGAGCTGATGGCGGTGACAATCGATATGGGCTTTAAGGAGGACGCATACGCCCCGATACGCGACTATTGCGCGCAAATAAACGTCGATTACGTTGTGGAAAAAACCGACATCGCGCAGATTTTGTTCGATATCCGAAAGGAATCCAATCCGTGCAGTCTGTGCTCCAAAATGCGGCGCGGCGCGCTCAATGGAGTTTTGTCCCAAAAAGGCTTCGGAAAGCTGGCGCTCGGGCACCACTCCGACGACGTAATCGAAACCTTTTTGCTTTCCATGTGCTTTGAGGGCAGACTGAGCACCTTTTCGCCCAAATCCTTCATGAGCCGCTCGGGAATTGCCGTCATCAGACCTATGGTTTTCATCGACGAAAGGGATATTTCCGCCTTTGCAAAAAATCTGCCCGTTGTTCACAATCCCTGCCCTGCGGACAAACACACGCAAAGAGAATATATGAAATCTCTTTTAAAAAAGCTTCAGTCTGACATTCCGTTTGCCAAAGACAGGATAACCTCCGCGGTCATGCACCCCGAAAGGTACAATCTGTGGGACAAAATCGAGCAAAAGTATCTTGACGACAAAAACAGCGGGGAGTCCGTGTGACGGACTCCCCTTTTTTCAAAGCGTGTTTTCCGATTTGTATTTCTCGCGCGTTGCCGTTCCGCCTCTTATGTGACGCTCGTTGAGATTGACGTCCAGCACGGCTTTTACCTTTTTTCGCAAATCAGAGTCTATTCTTTCAAGACGCTCGGTCAAATCCTTGTGCACCGTCGATTTTGACACATCGAACCTGACGGCGCAGGCGCGTACCGTCGCATTGTTTGCAATTACATACGCCGCCGACTGCAAAACCCTTTCGACAATATAATCCTTCATACACTTCAACCCGTCCTTAAGTAATAAAAGTTTATTGCTTTTCTCTCTCGGAAATGACAAATTATTTCTTTTTTTGCGTATCAAGACCGATTTTCGGGTGCATAATTTTTGTCGGAGGTTTAAACCATGAAATTAAAGGAATCTACAACTTTCGTAAACCTTGCGCGCGCTTTTGCGGGAGAGTGTCAGGACGGCGCAAGATATCAGTTTCTCAAGGAAAAGGCGGAAAAGGAAGGGCTTTCCTACGTAGGTCAGATATGCACCGAGCACGCGACAAACGAAATGAAGCACGCAAAGGTTTTCTATGACTTTATCACCGTCAACGGAACGGAAAGAGTTCCCAACATAGAATTCACGGCGGGCTACCCTTTCAAGGCGGGCACCCTCAGCGAAGAAATAAAAGCCTTTGCGCAGGACGAGCTAAATCAGGCAACAACTCTGTATCCCGATTTCGCGCAGGTGGCAAAGGACGAGGGCTTTTTCGAGATAGCCAAAGAGTTCGAGCTTATAGCCGAAGTGGAACGCTCCCACTATCTCGTGCTCGAGCAGCTCTTTGCAAAGCTGGAAAAGGACAAGCTTTACAACAGCGAAAAGGCTATCCAGTGGAAATGCACCGAATGCGGTCACGAGGACACGCGTAAGGCTGCGTGGACGGAATGCCCGCTGTGCCACAGCACCCAGGGCGAAGTGAAAATCCCCCTCGAATTTTAACAAAACCAAAACGGCGCTTTTTTCGGGCGACAGCACGAGAAAAGCGTTTTTTTCTGTTTGCCGTCGTTAAAATTTTTTTATATCGGGGTTAATAATTGACTTTTTTTCAGAATTGTAATAAAATTCGATTTGAGGTTTTTATATGGACTGCAAGGCAACAATGGACAAATTGGTAAACCTCTGCAAGGGCAGAGGCTTCGTATACGCGGGCAGCGAAATTTACGGAGGACTGGCAAACGCCTGGGACTACGGTCCGCTGGGAGTGGAGCTTAAAAACAACATCAAGCGCGCCTGGTGGCTCAAATTCGTGCAGGAGCCGCCCACAAACGTGGGGCTTGACTCCGCGATACTCATGAACCCCGCCACCTGGAGAGCAAGCGGGCATCTTGGCGGCAAGTTCGACGACCCTCTTATGGACTGCAAAAGCTGCAAAAGCCGCCACCGCGCCGACAATCTTATTAAGGGCTACGCCGCGAAAAAAAATCTCGACGTCAACATAGCCGGCTGGACAAACGAGCAGATGGAAAGCTTTATCGAGGAGCACGGCATTGCCTGTCCCGTTTGCGGAAGCCGCGATTTCACGAAAATAAGGCAGTTCAACCTGATGTTCAAAACCTTTCAGGGGGTTACGGAAGACAGCGCCAACACGCTTTATCTGAGACCGGAAACCGCTCAGGGCATCTTTGTCAACTTCAAAAACATCTGCCGCACTGCCAGAAAGAGAATTCCTTTCGGCGTGGGACAGATAGGCAAAAGCTTCCGCAACGAAATAACTCCCGGAAACTTTATCTTCCGCATAAGAGAGTTCGAGCAGATGGAGCTGGAGTTTTTCTGCAAGCCCGGCACCGACCTCGAGTGGTTCGAATACTGGAAAAACCGCTGTCACATGTGGCTAAAATCGCTCGGGATTTCTGACGACAGACTAAGGCTGCGCGACCACAAAAAGGAAGAGCTTTCCCACTACTCAAAAGCCACCACCGACTTTGAATTTTTGTTCCCTTTCGGCTGGGGCGAGCTTTGGGGCATTGCGGACAGAACGGACTTCGACCTCATGTGCCACCAGAACGCAAGCGGGGAAAGCATGGAATACACCGACCCCGTGACAAACGAAAAATACGTGCCCTACTGCATCGAGCCGTCACTTGGCGCGGACAGAGTGGTGCTGGCTTTTCTTTCCAACGCCTATGACGAGGAAGCTCTGGAAAACAACGAAACCAGAGTCGTTTTAAGGCTTCATCCCGCGCTTGCCCCTTTCAAGGCGGCAGTGCTGCCGTTGCAGAAAAAGCTGGGCGCGGACGCGGCGAAAATCTGCGACAGACTGGCTAAAAGCTTCAACGTGGACTACGACGAAACGGGCAGCATAGGCAAAAGATACCGCCGACAGGACGAAATAGGCACGCCTTTTTGCATAACTGTGGATTTCCAGACACTCGAAGACGACACGGTAACTGTGAGAATGCGCGACAGCATGGAACAGATACGCCTCAAGGTCGACGAGCTGGAGGGCTATATTTCGCAGGCGTTGAAATTTTAAATATAATAACAAGGAGCATATAAATGTTAAGCATCGAAAAACAAAAACAGTTTGCGCGTCTTGCAGTAGAAATAGGCGTGAACCTGCAAAAGGGACAAATTCTCATCATCAACTCCCCCATCGAGTGCAATGATTTTGCCCGTATAATCGCAGAAACGGCTTTTGAAGCGGGAGCCAAAGACGTCTTCGTATATTGGAAAGACGAAAAGCTGGCAAAAATCAGATATCAGCACGCCGACGTCGAAACGCTTGTGGACATCCCCGACTGGATGGCGGCGCAGAAGCTTTACGGCGTTACCAACAAGGCGGCGCACATTTCCATAACCTCCGACGACCCCGATATTTTCGACGGAATAGACGCCGGAAAGATAAAGGCTTTTTCCACCGCGTCCAACAAAAAATTTATCGAATTCAGAAAAGCCACAATGTCAAACGCCGTGCGTTGGTGCATAGTTCCCGTCCCTTCCGTAAACTGGGCAAAGAAAATTTTCCCCGACTGCACTGCCGAGCAGGCTGTAGACAAGCTGTGGGACGCCATTGCGGTGACAATGCGTTTAAACGAAAAAGACCCCGTCAAGGCGTGGCAGGAGCACAACGCAAGGCTGGAGCACAGGGCGCATTTTCTCAACAAGCACAATTTCGAGTACATACATATGACAAACTCCAAAGGCACAGACCTCAGGGTGGGGCTTGCAGAGGGACATATATGGACGGGCGCAGGCGAAAAAGCGCTGGACGGAGTGAATTTCACCGCCAACATGCCGACTGAGGAAGTGTTCACGGCTCCTCACAAATACAAAGTAAACGGCATTGTCAAAAGCGCGCTTCCTCTTGTCGAAAACGGAACAGTCATCGACGATTTCTTCCTCGAATTCAAGGACGGGCGAGTATGCAATTTCGGCGCGGCAAAGGGCTACGAAACGTTGAAAAACCTCGTCGAAACTGACGAGGGCAGCCACTATCTCGGCGAAATAGCCTTGATAGGCAAACACTCCCCCATCTCCGAGCTTGGAATTCTGTTCTACAACACGCTGTTCGACGAGAACGCAAGCTGTCACCTGGCGCTCGGCAAGGGCTATCCCTCCACCGTCAAAAACGGCGACAAGCTGACCATAGAGCAGCTTGACAAGCTGGGCGTAAACGACTCCATAGAGCACTGCGACTTTATGGTAGGCACAAAGGATCTGCACGTCGAGGGCATCGGCTACGACGGCAAGGTCGTCACTCTGTTCGAGGACGGCGAGTGGGTAATCTGAACCAATCATAAAAATCGCCGCAAAGAAAAAAGCAGCCCCCGCTTGGCATAAGCCAAACGGGGGCTTTGTTTATATTCCGAGAAATTCGTTTACCGTCATGACGGTGCATTCAAATCCGTTTTCAATCAATTTTGACAGATATCCCTCTCTCATCAAATCCGTTTCCGACTGCTCTCCCTCTGTCTTTACGTATACGCTTCCCTTGCTTATTTTGGCGGTGTACTGACCGCCGCTTGCGTAAATATGTCGCAGCACGCCGTGCAATACTTCGCTTTCAGAGCACTCCAGCGCACGGGACAGACTGACAAGCTTTCCCTTGAGTGCGCCCTTGGGCGCGCTTCTCAATCGATTGGTGCGGATATATTCCGAAATGGCTTTTATCGCTTCGGCCGTTAAATGCTTTTTGCTTATCTGTCCCGACAAAGACACCGTGCGCGTAACGACGAAATTTTTGTTCAGCCCCCGACGCACGTTGTACTTTTCCAGCAGCTCGTCGACGGAAAGCTTGCTGTCCTCGCAGAGATATTTGAGTGTAAGCATGCTTGCAAGCGCGTCCTCGTCCGAAGCGTGATGCTCGAAGCGTATCCCCAGCTCGTCGGCAATCTTGTCAAGTCCCCTGACGTCCTTGTCGCCGCGATACAGCTTGAAAAGCAGCTGCGAACAGATAAATTCGAAATTTATGCACGGAAGCTTGTTGTGCCGGCAGGCGCTGTTGAGCATGCTTACGTCGCTTTCCACCGCGTGTCCGACAACGCGCACCGTCGGGTCGGACAGGAGCTTTTTCAGCCTGTCGTACGCCTGCTTGAACGTCGGCGCGCTGTCGATAACCTTTTTATCGAGGTGCAAATCTATGCCCACGTTTTTGCGGGTGCCGTTTAAGTTGTATTTGGTTTTGGGGTTTATCCAGATATTTTCCTTGTGTAAAATGTTGAAGCTCTCGTCCGCAACAACATAACCCACGCTGCAAATGCTGTAAGGCTTGTAGCCGTTTGCCGCTTCGATGTCAAATGCCAAAAAATTCATTTCAAGTCCGAAAAAGCTCCGCATAGGATTTTGCGGAGCTGTTTGTTTTTATTCCCACTCGATTGTCGCGGGCGGTTTGCTTGTGACGTCGTAAACCACTCTGTTTACGTGCTCCACATTGTTGACTATTTTGTTGGATATGCTCTCAAGCACGTCGAAGGGTATCCTTGCCCAATCGGCAGTCATGCCGTCGACGCTTGTCACCGCTCTCAACGCCACAGTGTAGCTGTACGTCCTGAAGTCTCCCATGACTCCGACTGATTTGGCATTGGTAAGCACAACAAAATATTGCCAGATGTCGCGGGCAAGCCCCGCTTTTTCAAGCTCGGTGCGGAAGATATAATCCGCCTCGCGCAGTATGTTAAGCTTGTCGGGCGTTATTTCCCCGAGCACTCTGATTGCAAGTCCCGGTCCCGGAAACGGCTGACGCAGCACTATGCTGTCCGGCAGCCCCAATGCGGAACCGACCTTTCTCACCTCGTCCTTGAAAAGATCCCTCAACGGCTCGAGAATTTCCTTGAAATCGACGACCGACGGCAGCCCTCCCACATTGTGGTGGCTCTTGATAACCGCGCTGGTGGGACTTCCGCTTTCGATTACGTCGGGATAAATAGTGCCCTGAACAAGGAAATCCACCGCGCCGATTTTCTTGGCTTCCTTTTCGAAAACGCGGATAAACTCCTCTCCGATGATTTTTCTCTTGCGCTCGGGGTCGGTAACGCCGTTTAATTTACTCAAAAAGTGCTCTTTGGCGTCAACCGCTATCAGGTTGAAGCCCCTTTCGTCGCGAAAAACTCTTACGATTTCTTCCGACTCGTTTTTGCGCATAAGACCGTGGTCGACATAAACGCAGGTCAGTTGGTCTCCCACCGCTCTTTGCACAAGAGCCGCGGCTACCGCGCTGTCTACGCCGCCGGACAAGGCGCAAAGCACCTTTTTGTCCCCGACCTTTTCGCGGATTTTTGCGACGCTTTCGGTTACGAAGTTGCCTATCGACCAGCGTTCCTCTATTTTGCATATCGAATACAAAAAGTTGTTGAGAATCTGCCTGCCGTATTCCGTGTGGTTTACCTCGGGGTGGAACTGAACGCCGTATATTTTCCTTTCAACGCATTCCATAGCAGCCACGGGACATGTGGGCGTGGTCGCCGTTCTCCTGAAGCCCTCGGGAATTTCGCTTATGTAGTCGCAGTGGCTCATCCACACCACGCTGTTTTGCTTTACCGAAGCAAACAGCTCGGATTTGTCAACATTCAGATACTGCTTGCCGTATTCGCTGACGGGCGCGGTGCGAACTACGCCGCCGAGTCTGTGCGCAATAAACTGCATGCCGTAGCAAATGCCCAGCACAGGTACTCCCAAGTTAAAAATTTCGTCCGAAATAACAGGTGCGTTTTCTTCGTAAACGCTGTGCGGACCGCCGCTCAAGATAATTCCCTTTGCGCCGTAAGCCTTTATTTTTTCCATATCCGCGCGCCAGGGCATGATTTCGCAATATACGTTCTGCTCTCTAACTGCGCGCGCAATCAGCTGAATATACTGACCGCCGAAATCGATAACTAATATTTTGTCCATTTTTACGATTATATTTTAGTCGAATAGTTGGGAGACTCTTTGGTTATCGAAATGTCGTGAGGATGACTTTCGATAAGTCCCGCGTTGGTGATACGGGTGAACTGCACGTTTTTGCGCATGCCGTCTATAGTCTGCTGCCCCGCATAACCCATGCCGCTCCTCAAACCGCCCATGAGCTGGAACACCATTTCTCCCAAAGCTCCTCTGTAAGGCACTCTGCCCTCAACTCCTTCCGGCACGAACTTGGTCGCAGACTCCTGAAAATACCTGTCCTTCGAACCCGCCGCCATAGCGGCAAGCGAGCCCATACCGCGATAAACCTTGAAGCTCCTGCCCTGGAAAATTTCCATAGCGCCGGGACTTTCAAGCGTGCCGGCAAAAAGGCTGCCTATCATGACCGCGCTTGCGCCCGCCGCGATGGCTTTTGCTATGTCGCCCGAATATTTGATTCCGCCGTCGCCTATTATGCGCTTGCCTAACTTGTCGGCGGCTTCGGCGCAGTCCATGATTGCAGTTATCTGCGGGACGCCTATGCCCGCAACGACGCGCGTCGTGCAGATAGAGCCTGGTCCCATGCCCACCTTGACAACGTCCGCGCCCGCCTTAATCAAATCCGTCGTCGCGGCAGCAGTTGCCACGTTGCCGGCAATGACAGGCAGGTCGGGATATTTTCCCTTGATTTTAGACACCATTTCGACAACAAATCTGGAATGTCCGTGCGCCGTGTCTATGGCTACCACGTCCACCCCCGCGTCCACCAAAGCGGCAACGCGGTCCATCGTCCCCTGTGCGATGCCGACGGCGGCTCCGGCGAGCAGACGCCCCTTGGCGTCTTTTGCGGAATTGGGATACTGAATGGATTTTTCTATATCCTTTATCGTAATCAAGCCCTTGAGCTTGAAGTTTTTGTCAACAATCGGGAGCTTTTCGATACGGTGCTTGCCGAGAATTTCCTGCGCCTGCTTGAGATTTGTGCCCACAGGCGCGGTCACGAGATTTTCCTTCGTCATGACGTTGTTTATCGGCTGATTGAAATTGGTTTCAAAACGCAGGTCGCGGTTTGTAAGTATGCCTACCAGCTTGTCCGTCTTGTCAACGATGGGCACGCCGGAAATTTTGTAGCGCGCCATAAGCTCGAGAGCTTCCGTAACCATATTTTCGGGATGCAGCGAAAAAGGGTCGGTAATAACTCCGTGCTCGCTTCTCTTGACCTTGTCAACCTGGCTTGCCTGCTCGTCTATAGACATGTTTTTGTGAATCAGTCCCAAGCCGCCCTCGCGCGCCATGGCGATAGCCAGCTTGTATTCCGTGACGGTGTCCATAGCCGCGCTCATCAAAGGTATGTTGAGCTTGATTTTGTCGCAAAGGCACACCGACAAATCAGCCTGGCTGGGCTGAAAATCCGATGCCTGAGGTATAATCAGAACGTCGTCGAAGGTTAAGCCTTCTTTTGCAATTTTTTCCATTTTGTGTCGTGCTCTCCTGAAAATAGGTATTTTAATTTAGTTTGTCCTTCCAGAAATCGTGAATTTTGTTTTCCTCGTCCCAGACGATTGTTACGTTTCCGTCCTTATCCTTTTTGCCCAGCCTCGCTTCGACAAGCCGCTTTAAGTCCTGACGCATATATTTCTGCGCGGTGGCATGGTCGCCGCCTATCTTGTCTCTCCATGAATAACTCTGATAATAATTCATAAATTCTTCCAGCAGCATATCCACGTCAAGCTTTTTGTTTTTCACCGCCGCGTCGATATAAGCCTTGAGCGGATTGTAGCTCGCGTAATAATAGCTGCTGCCGCTGTTGATGTAGCTTTTTGCCAGATTGAATATGTTTTGGTTGTTTTCCTTGAGTTTAACGACAATGCTGTAAATATAATTGTATTGCACGTAGGTCTTGGTGCTGAAGTCACGCTCGGACAAAACCTCGTTGTCATCGATTTTGTCGCAGAATGAGGAGAATTCGGTCGAAGTAAACTTTGTTCCGTCGACACTCGACGGGTCAAGCAGCGCTTTGCCGGCACGCTCGGTTATCGACCAGTTTTTCGCGTCTACCGCGCGCACAAACGCCGAGTAATAATCATCAACCTCTCCGCTCTTTCGGGCGGTGCGCGACGCAAGCCACGCGGAGGTGTTTTTCATACCTACGGTGTAGCAGAAGCTGCCCGACGAAGCGGGAAATACCAGAATATAAAAAGCAAAAATCACTATAAGCGCCGCAACTAATATGACCAGCGTTCTCAAAGCTGTTTTTGTCACCACACGAGCGGTTTCGCTCTGCTTTGTCTCCCGCCTGCCCGTGTTTTTTGTCTGCTTTGCGTTTTTGATTGAGCTTCCCTTGTCCTTTGCCCTTTCGTTGGCAACGGTTTTCTGCTCCGCCGCGTTTTCCTCCGACTGAGAGCCTTTTGCGGCTTCCTCCGCCGCTGCGTCCGAAGAAGGCAGGGCTTTTTCCTGCGTGTTCAATTCGCTGTTTGCGTTTGCGTTTTTCTCATCCATTTTTGCCTCCGTTCAAGGCTTGTCCGCCTCAAATTTCGTTATTGATTATTTTAACACAATCGCCCGCAATTTGCAAGACCATTTCGGCGATTGACGCAAATATAAAAATATTTTTATGAAAAACCCGCGACGGTCAGTCGCAGGCGTTTTCTTCTATTCTCGTAATTTTGTCAAGACGACGTCTGTGTCTGCCGCCCTCAAACTCTGTTGTAAGAAAAATATCCGTCAAAAGCTTGGCTTTCGGAGCGTCTATCACCCGCGCTCCCAATGCCAGCACGTTGGAGTCATTGTGCTGCCTCGTGGCTCTTGCGGAAAATTCCTCCGTGCACAGAGCGCAGCGTATGCCCTTAACTTTGTTGGCGACTATGCTCATGCCGATTCCCGTACCGCAGACAAGCACGCCGCGCTCGCACTCTCCCGACGCCACGCTTTTTGCCGCCTTGTAGGCAAAGTCGGGATAATCGCAGGATTCGGCGCTGAAGGTGCCGAAGTCCTTGCACTCGTAACCCTCCTGCAAAAGATGAGTTTTGATTTCCTCCTTCAATGCGTAACCCGCATGGTCGCATGCCAATGCTATTGTCATAAAAATCACTTCCTTTTCTTTATTTTCAAAATACGTTGCGTCCCGCCGCCCGCAAAAGACGGTTGAGCACGCTGTCCGCGACTTCTCCCTTCCTTGTCCAGACCGCAATGATGAAGTCGTAATTTTTTTCAAGCGCTCTGAGCATACCGAACAGTCTGCGCGCGCACTCGGCGTCGGAACCGCCCAGCGACCGAAGCTCCGCACCGTCAAACCTCTCCGAATGCTCCAAGCCGCACAGAAGCACGGTTTTTTTTCCCGCTTCAATCGCTTCGAAATACCGCTTGAGTACTTTTTCCCTGTCTCCGTCCAGGTTGAGCGCCATTTCGCACGACGGCGCGTAATGCCTGTAACGCAGACCGGGCGAATTCAATTTTGCCGCAGGCGCGTCATCCTTGAGATAAATAACCTTCTTCGAAAGAACCCTTTCAATCTCGGCTGCCGGAACAATACCGGGCCGAAGAATTGTCGGAATTTCGCCTGTCAAATCCAGAACGGTGGACTCTATCCCGACGCGGCAGGGCTTGCCGAACAAAATAATCGGCAGCCTGCCATCCATATCCTCCGCCACCTGCTCGGCGGTTGTCGGACTGGGTCTTCCCGACCTGTTTGCCGACGGCGCCGCAACGGGCACGCCGCATGCACGTATGAAAGCACGCGCTTCCCGGCTTTTCGGCATCCTGACCGCAACGGTGTCAAGCCCGGCAGTGACGTTTGAGGGAATGCAGCTTCGTTTTTTCAGCACCAGCGTAAGGCTATCCGGCATGAGTCCGTCGATAATCCTTTCGGCGTCCTCGCTAAGGTCGCAGGCAATTTGCTCTATCTGACTTTTGCGGCAGACATGAACTATCAGCGGATTGTCGCTCGGACGCCCCTTTGCCGCGAAAATTTTTTCCACCGCACGCGCGTCGAAGGCGTTTGCGCCCAAGCCGTAAACCGTTTCGGTAGGAAAGGCGACAACGCCGCCGTTTTTTATCACTTCGGCGGCAACCGCCACATTGTTTTTGCTGAATTTCAATAATTGGGTTTTCATCTCAAGCTTATCGTTTATTTTAACAAATTTTTAAACCAATGTCAAATTAAACATATTGAAATAGCAGGCAATATATTATCAACCGAAATCACGAAAAATATAAAAGCCAAAAAATACCTCGTGAGAAGTAAATTCAGAGTTTTACGTGCCGAAAAACAAAATACGCGAATTTACCGAAAAAGTTTGAAAAAACATTTGACACTTCATTTGATAAGTGGTAGAATAATCAAGCTGAATTTATTCCTCCTTAGCTCAGTCGGTAGAGCATGCGGCTGTTAACCGCAGGGTCGTTGGTTCGAGTCCAACAGGGGGAGCCAAAAAACTTAAAAATGACCGTGTTTTTAAAAACATGGTCATTTTTTGTTTTTGCGGATTTAAACCACCATTCGTCGACTATACGGTCGCCTCTCAACAACTGTTTCCGTCCTTTTCCGACTGGCTTTTTTTCTGACTCGCCAGAGCTTTTGAAAAATTATCGCAGCGACGCAGTTCGAAAGATATAGATATATTTAAGCGACGCCCCACTCCGTTCCTTGCCCGGATATTCGCGGAAATCTTCTCTACATCCTTGCAAATTATATTCAAAAAGAAAACGCGCGATGCCGAGCGGTTTTGCCCCGTCGGCTACCATAATTTCAAATAAAATAACCTGCTTTATCATAAAATAAATCAAAAAAGCAACGGACAAACAATATTAATTTACGCTTGGTAATTCAACTTTCAGCTCCGATTTAAAACCGGATATATTAAGTAAAAAAAATTCGACCTTTAAAACATACAGCCCTAACGCTTACGCGCTGTCAGGTCGAAAAAATCCGTGTCAATCCATTTTGCTCGGATACGGACGCGGATTCTTGAATATTTGTATTTTGATACGCTTGCGACCGGATAATTTACACAAAAATCGTTTTCCGCGCAAATCAAATTTTAATTTTGCAATCTCTATTGAATTTGCCGTTTCCCCCGTCAATCTTGACTGTCGCACAGCATCAATATGCCTGCAACCAAGCTCACAAACAACAAGGTGCAAATTTTAAATCCAATGCCGACACGCGGTCTGGCGCCGTTTAATGATTTTATGTACTCAATCGTCATGGGAAGACGCCAGCAAAGCGGTAAAAGAGGTATTACGGCAAACCAGCCGCCAAATAATAACGTGTATAAAAAAGTCGGCGCCGTCAATGCACAGCTCAAAATCATAAAAATTTTTGCCGCTATTTGCAAGCCCGATTCTTTGTTTTTATTTGTAAATGATGTTTGGTCTTCAGTCGAGCAGCCGCAGGCAGGACAAAAAATCGCCTCGTCTCTCACCTGCGCGCCGCAGTGCTTACAGTATTTCATAACTTTCTCCTCCGTAGTGGTTGTTAAATTACTAGAATTATACTAGATAAAATATCTAGTGTCAAGACATTTTGTGTAGGCAAGTGGGTAAAATTTTTTTATGGATAAAAAATTTTGCGACAGTCTGAAATCGATTCGCATCGGCTGTTTTTTGACACAGAAGCAGGTGGCGGCAAAGCTACACGTAGTTGATAGCTGTTATGCAAATTGGGAGCAAGGACGCACCGAGCCCAACATTGCAATGCTGCGCAAGCTTGCGGAGATATTTAACGTGAGCTTGGACGAACTGATAAACGGCGATTGACGTCCTCTCTAGCAACTTTTTTAAATATTTTTTTAACAAAAGACGGCTTTTTTGAAAAAATCCCGTCGCTGCTAGTTAGTTACCCGGAAATTTACGCAAATCGGTTAAGCCTGTTTCAGTCGCCTTGCGCGCATATTCAAACCGCGTCATTAAAAATTATGCTCTAATTGCATTGAAAAAGAAAAATCCGGTGGGCAATAAGGGACTCGCAAGAAGCCGAAGGCGACGGAACAGCGAGGGAAACTCCCGAGCGTCACATAATTCGCCCTCCCTCTTTGCACTGCCCAAAAGGACGAGCCAAACGGCGAAGTCTGGTTTTTTCTTTGAAAAAGAAAAATCCGGACAAGCCTCATGGCGACGTCCGGAATCCGGTGGAGCGGCAATCTAAAACGAATTTTATTCGTAAATTACTTCTAAATCTTCTTCTTTTACAGGAATACAGGCAATATCCGGCAAATTTCCGTATTGGTCAAAACAAACAAGCCATTGTCCGTTTATATTTCGCGGGTCGCATATCCAACCGTCCATCCCTTTATGCGCACCTTCTTTTGCGTATTTTTCTTTTTCTACAATCAGTTTCACTCTACTATACTCTTTCATTTATTTCTCCTCTGCAAGGCGTTGCGTTTGTAATTGTTCCGTTAGGACAAACCATCCATCCGGACATAAAAACTATACTTCCGTTGCCGTTTTTATTTGGCAAAGTAATCTCAATGTTTATTCTTTGACCGTAATCGTCAAGCTTGTTTAGTACGAAATCGCCCTTGGCGTATTTCTCTTGAGCTTGACGACATAATTCTTCTTGCAACCACTGTGAATCCTTTATACTATATCCATACTTTTCAAACAAGGCTTTTTTACCGTTATTCTTAACAGAGTCAAAAATATAATTTTGAAATTTTTCAATAGAACATTCCGCGTTAAAAGTTATATTTGTGACGGGTTCTATTCGGCAATGGCAACCGTAATGTAACGGATAATCCGGCATATTGTTTTTAGGAAAAAAGCAGTCGTTCATGTTGAGGCATTTTGCGCAATGATTGCTTTTGCTTGCATAATCAATGTTTGCCCCTCTATCTTCATGGGTGTACGCAGGCATTATTCCATCGTGTATCCATTTTACCCAACTGTTTGGATTGAATAGGCTCAATACTTTATCTCTTATGTTTTCAAATACATCCACAATTTAATATTATCTCCTTAATGTAAGTAGTAAAAATTATTGTTGAGTTGCGCAGTTCAAATCAGTCCACACTGTTTGAAAAAATTTCACTCAAACAGTAGCGGATACATTACGTTTGTAACGCGTCCGCTACAAAATAACTCCTTTTACATTTATTATACCATATTGTGTCAATACCCGTATGAAATCCATTTTTCATTTATTTTATTTGACAAATTTAAATAAATCAAGCCAGTACAATTCTCCTAAAAAAACAAAAAACACGCTCATTTGCGTGTTTTCTAATGAAAATACCCAGCTTAACCTAAAATGTTCGACTGGGCACTGTATGGCGGGCAATAAGGGACTCGCAAGAAGCCGAAGGCGACGGAACAGCGAGGGGAAACTCCCGAGCGTCACATAATTCGCCCTCCCTCTTTGCACTGCCCAAAAGGACGAGCCAAACGGCGAAGTCTGGTTTTTTCTTTGAAAAAGAAAAATCCGGACAAGCCTAAAGGCGACGTCCGGAATCTGGTGGGCAATAAGGGACTCGCAAGAAGCCGAAGGCGACGGAACAGCGAGGGAAAC
>ERZ1673701.586-NODE-586-length-40122-cov-171.918087_pt1 | contig 40122 bp, 28 predicted proteins | sample MGYA00580231_ERZ1673701 | MGnify/ENA primary metagenome ERZ1673701 (study PRJEB41218, sample SAMN15661798) | gut metagenome | host: Homo sapiens | place: Canada: London | collected 2015-08-20/2019-03-30 | study: EMG produced TPA metagenomics assembly of...
TTTGTTGCTCAGGTGCTTATAAAAAATATTAAATTATAGTGTTGCGGAAATTAGAAATATTGCAATTATAGCAGTTTTGGTTATCTCATTTGTTACATCTTATATATTATGCGGCACAGAACAAAATGATGCGGGTATTGATTCTATCAAGATTGAAGAATATTCGGCAGTTTTAGAAAATAGAGTCAGTTTGGATTCTGTTGCTGGAACATATAGCGGTGTGTTACCGCCAGATGTAGAAACAACTCTCACTTTAAATGCTGATGGTACCTACTTGTTGATACGGCCATTCAAAGAAAAGCAGAACGAGCGAAAAAAGTTAAGAGGTACCTTCCAAGTGCTTGACGGCAACATCTTGATGCTTGTGCATCCTTCGAGTGGTGACAACATATTCTATAAGGTGAGGGATGGCAACCATATTGTTCTGATAGATTCGTTTGGAAATGAACCTAAAAAAGAGGTTCGGAAAAACTATATTCTGAAGAAGAAATGATGGCATATAGGTAATTTTTGTAATAATTTAATCATATCGTGTTTCTATGGGTAAATTACGTGGTGAAGAATTACATCAAATTTAGCATATTTCAACAGCTATAACAAATTTACAGTCTGGAGCATTGTGTGAAACTTTGTTGAGGGGCAACTTTATGAGGAACAGGGAACAGGGCTACAGAAGCGACAAGCATAATGCAGAAAAAATATAATCGGGTAGGAGGTAAATGCTAATCATAAAAGGCATTTGCCTCCTATTTTCACATTTACCGACCTCCCACACCACCGTACGTGCGGTTCCGCATACGACGGTTTCGTGCTTTCTCATCTTGCGATGTGTGGCAAGTTGATTTCAGTTATCCCTATGAGTAGCGTCACTTCTATCCTATTGTCGGATTCCGTCCTATCGTCTTGGATAGAGAGTTCCTTTCGGACATCTGACGAGGAGTCTCACAAGGTAACATTCATTTACTATTGCACTGCACGATTCAGTCCTTCCCTATAAGCACACGTGCCTTGGGTACTATGACCTCTGCTGACTTCTCACGGCAAGCTTTACTCCGTCATTGTACATCGAATTATTCATCTTCACCCATGCGTCCGTGAGACCTCCTCGGATAAGGGCTTATTCTTTCCATCTTATACCCACTTCATTTACACCAACCATTCCGAATAGCTATGGGACTTTGATTTGTCTTGCAATCTCATCCATGGTCAAATGCCTTGTATGAAGTTTCTGTGCGTTAGGTCAGATGTTTGCCGCCAGCTTCTTTCAGATTCCACCTCACGATGGACACCCTTGCTATTGGCTATACAATTCCCGCTATTAGGGCTTGTTAGGGACTTGCACCCATTAGAATAAGCTCATGCCGAGCATACAAATAAGGAGGTAACAGCCTTTATACAGACGTTTACCTCCTATTTTTTTAATTTACTTCCTTAGGATTATTTTTAACCCAAAAGAATTTTTACCATATCAACATCTTCAATTTGTTGAGCAAAATCGATAGGTGAACGATTGGCTTTGTTCTTATGATGTGCATCAGCACCATATTTCATAAATAATCTTACCATCTGATAATCTTCACATGTGTTAAATACGGCTGTCCATAATGGATTGTTTCCGTATGAGTCCACGATATTTATATTTGCATTGTTCTTTAGCAGCAACTCTGCAATATTAATATTGGAAAACTGTGCACAATAGTGTAATGAAGAAAACCCTTTATCATCTTGGTGATTAATGTCGATTCTTTTATTCACCAAATCAATAGCGATTTTATCTTTGTTTGCCTCTATCGCTTCTTGTAAAAGATTTTGTCCATATTCATTCTGACTATTAATATCTATATTAGTTATTAATTTTAGATATTGATCATATAGCCCATTTCTGACTATTGAGAAAATTTCATTTTCTTTCATATTTATGACTTCTATTTGTTCTTCTTGACTGAGGTTGGTAATTACTTGGATTTCTATATTCTTCAAGGAATTTTTCTTTTGAAATTTTTCCATTCATATAGTCTTGATGTAATTTCTTATATTCCTTACCGAATTTATGTCCCATATCCCATGTTCGAGGTGCATTCTGATCCCATTTAAGTTCTTCACCTGAATATGGGTCATATACTTTACCATTACGTTTTTTGGCAGAATCCCAGACTTTTTCGACTTGTCCTTTTCCATATGATGGGCGACTTTTGGCATAAGGTTTTATTTTATCCTTTGCTTTATCTATAAATCCGAGAACTTCTTTCTGTCCTTTATTGTTAAAATCTGTTCCCACCATAAGGTCGGCAGTTGCTCCTAACTTGTCTATAAAGGAAGCATCGCCTTCAAAAATGGTTTGAATGTCACCCGCAATATCCGAAATTTCACTTAGTCCAGCCTTTTTAAGATTTGAAGGTGTCAATTTGCCTGTTTTCTTATAGACTTTCCAAATACGTTTAGCGTATTTAAAAGCTGCAACGAATCCTTTTACTATAGCTTTACCATCCGGGTCTATGTATGTAACAGGATTATTACCAACAAAACAAAAGCCACTTAATGCTGGATATTTTTCAGCTAATGGATCTACGCTAATCCAAAGGCTTATCCTTGGGTCATAGTACCTCGCCCCATAGTAATACAATCCAGTCTCCTCATCGAATTCCTTCGCATTGAAAAGATAAGGTGTATTCCAAATGTTGTTGCGCTCCTCAACGAAAACCTCACCGAAAGGAACATACTCGATATGCTGCACCACTTCGCCTTCAAGGTTGGTGATGTAACTACTGCTACCCAAATGGTCTGGGTGATAGTAGAACTGCATCTTCTCGTATGAGTCACCCTCTTGGAAATTGTTCTTCATTGCTCTTGCCATAACACGTGCCTGCGCAGCCTCCAAGCTGCCGTCATTGCAGCAGAAGCCCTTGCCATCGACATAGTCGTTGTTGTCCTCGCCATTGTACGGCACTGCAAAGGTTGCATAATTATCCTTGATAACCTGCAACTGCTGAGTATATTTTCCCTTATAATCAACAGACAAGCCGTCAGTCTCGCTACCTGCATACTGGATGCGGCGTGGGTCTGAGCCGTAAGAGTCGAAGTCACCAATCTTGGAAACAACACGTTGACTGCCGATATAGATATGCTTGGTGTAGCGTCCGCCTTGGTTGGCAACGAGATAAGGTGATACATAGAGTGAGAACTTGGCGGTGTTCGTGCGACCTCCAGCAAACTCTGAGTTCACATAAACTTGGTCACTCTCGCCAGAAGTCTTCACCGTGCGCTCGCCGTCAGCGTCATACCAATAGTTAGTAACAAATCCATTGTCGTCAGAAGCAAGAAGACGGTTCTCCTCATCCCATTTGAGTTTACGCTCTGCGGTCTTCTCGTCAGCCATGCCATCCTTCTTGGTACGGCTTGTGTTAACATAAACGAGGTTGCCGTTGGCATCATACTCGTAGGCGTGGTTGTTGTTCACATTCTCGCTCTCAGATGGAGCTTCCTCTGTGCGATAGTTAACATCCTTAACGTTGGCAAGCTGGAATTTCTTACCAGTGTCTGTTCCATAGGTGTATGACAAATCATAACCTGCATTCAATGTACCATTGAACTGTACATTGTTCTGTGTAAGGATTTGACGCTTCGATGTGATACGGTGCATATTGTCGTAACCCATCGCAAGAGTGTAGCTTGCGGTCTTGTTGTCTGCACCAGTATATGTACCTGTTGCACTGACAAGACGATAAAGAGCATCGTATGTATAGGCATGAGCCATCTGTCCGCCAGCCTTTCCATTCTGTGGAACTGACGCACCGTTTACCACGCTGAGCACATTGCTCACCGCATCGTATGTATAGGCATTGTCCATAATGGTGTTGCCACCACTGTTCACATTGAGGTTCTGCAATCTACGACGCTGTGGGTCGTAGGTGTAGAATGTCTCAGCACCGTTGCAATATTTCAAGTATGTGCGCTGCTCGAACTTGTCATAGCCAATCTTGCTCACATAGTCGTAGCCGTATGACTTGTAGCCATGAACCTTTTCAAGCTGACCACCGAGATTGTAAGAATATGTTATTTTCTCCTCATCAGGATAAATCATCTCCAACAGACGGTTGTGGCTGTCATATGTCCACTGCGTAACGTAGGTTGCTATCGCCTGGTTAGGCACAATCAGCGTGCGGCGGGTCTTGGTGACTTCGCCCATCTTGCCATAGAAGTATTCAATGGCACCTGTTCCGTCCTCACGGAGCATCAAGCGACCGATACGGTTCTGAGAGGCGTTGCGACCACCGTAGTAATACTTCACGTTGTTCTCCGGATGGTCTGGGTAGTTGATACCTGTCAGACGCTGATAGTCGTAATCGTAGGTGATGAACTTGCCTTCCTTTGCAAGGTTGGCAGTCTGCTTGGTCAGCACATTGCCGAGAGCATCATAAGTGAAACTGGTGATGCCGCTTGCAGGATGGTTCACCTCTGTGCGGCGGTCACCCATGTCGTAAGTAGAGGTCGTTACATTGCCCTCCGTGTCGGTGACACGGACAAGGCGCTGTATGCCGTCATACTCAAACGAGGTGGTAATCTCACCGTCAGGACCGCTCTTCTGGATGGTCTTCAAGGTCTTGCCACTGCCATTGGTATGGGTAGCCTGCACATTATGGAGTGCGTCTGTTACGGTTGTAACAAGTGCATGACTGCCGTTGTCAACCGTATATGCCGTAGTTGCCGTAGAGTTGTCCGGCAATGTCACTGAGGTAGCACGGTCGAGCACGTCATAAACAGTAACCGTTGGAGATACATTGTCAAATGACTTGTTGAACGTTGATTTCGATCCAGTTCCTTCCGTTGTAGGATAGAATGCCTTTGCCACACGTCCAAAAGCGTCATATACGTTTCTGCCGCTGACAATCATCACGTTCTCGTCCTTGGCAGAGTTTCCCTTGGATGCACTTGTCACAACACCGTCCTTCTTCACCTGAACGGCTCTTCCGAAGCCGTCAACGAAAGTAACGGTCTCCAAGTCATCGTTAGGATGCTGGATGTCGTAGTGCTTGGTCACGGCGTATGCAGGAGCGGTAATGCCACTCTCACCAAAGGTAGCCAAAGGCTGATATTCAAAGGCGATGGCATAAGGTGCGCCCGTAGCCAACTCATTTGGACCACGTACGCCAGTAATGCGACCGAGGTCGTCAACATCAGTCTCATAGTAGAAGTTGTTGAGGTCACGATGCTCCTTGGCTATACCATAGCGATAGTCAAAATTGCCTTGCTCGCTGCGGTAGCCCCACGCATCGTCAATGCGCTCAACATACATGTTCATCTCAGGCTCATAGCGGTACTTGTACCACATACGCTGTCCCTTGCCGTTGGCAGGGAGAGTCTTCTGGATGATGTTGCCGTAAGAGTCGTACTTGTAATCAGTCACTGCCTCCCCATCATTCAACTGCTGCGTAATCTGGGTGATGTGGTTGGCGTAGTTGGTATTATACTTCGCCGTCACATGGTGATAGAGTGAGCCGTCACCGCCTGTAACAGTCACATCAACAGGAAGTCCGAAGATGTGCTTGCTTGCATTGTCGGTATATTTGATAGCAGTCGCATAATCGAACTTGCCGTTTCCGTCCTCGCCAAGACTGCCCTTGTCGCTGTACTTGTAGGACTTCAACTCACCATGATAGCCAGTGAGGTAGTACTCATTCCATGCCTCGGATGTAACCACGCCATTTGCCGCACCCTCATACTGTAAGTTTGCCGTATAGCGGAGAGGTACGAATGCAGATGCACGGTCACTCCAAAGGTTCACGTCACGCTTTGCGAACGTGTACTTGTCACCGTCGGCAGTCAGATAGTAGCTGTCGTAACGGTTCTTTGTCTCAGTGTACTTGTTGTCATTGGCATCCTCTACGGATGTGGCGGTAACATTGCCCTGCGTGTAGTAGTTGGCTACATCGTAGTTCTCAACAGCCTGTCTGTAAACAGAATTGCCTTTCTCCGTGTCAAGGTTCTTGGTGATGACCTCACCGAAACCGAGGAACTCACGTTCATGGCGGTCACGCTTGCCATCCTTGTACTCAAAGGCGGTAGTCATGACTGGACCGTCGTCATGGATACCATCATCAACGGTAAGGGCAGACATTACCCACTTGCCACCAGGAAGTCCGTAGGTAGGAGTGGTATGCGCATAGTCGAGTGTGAAAGTTCCGCCCAAGGAATTGGTGACAGACTTCAACATGTTGGTTCTGCCAATGGCAGAGCGTGTAACCTTCAACTCGCTTTCCTTCTCCGACTCAACGATGTCAAGATAGCCGTCACCATCAACATCCTGCAAAGAGTAGGTAGGACGATTGATACTGTGCGAGGTTGATGCACCAGGGTTGGTTGAAATCTTGATGCTTATGACAGGAATGTTGATGGTCAAAGTGAACGCTGCATTTGCAGACTCTGATGTAGAGGCCGATTCGCTGAGCGCACTTGCACCCTTCCAACTGATAGGCTCGTCAAAGCCGTTACCAGTGTTGAGGGCAACTATGATACCATGGCCGCTCTTCCATACCTTGTCTGGAAGACCATCTGAGTTGATGTCGATAAGGTTGTATTCCTCCTCATTTTCAGATGTAACAATACCAAAACCTGCGGAGAAACTACCGGAAGCCTTGTTGATACCAGTTCCAACACCAAGATTATACGAAAGACTCTTGCCGCTTTGGATGCGGTCAAGTTCCCAGTCAATAGGCTCGGTAAAGGCATAGCCAAGATTTAATCTCACCTTCTTGTCGGAAAGAATCTTGTCAGGTAGTCCATCGCCATTAATATCTATGAACGATTCTACAGCTTCATCCGTATTCTTCGGCGCACTGCCGGAAATGGAGAATTGAGCCAACCATGAACTCTGTTGGTTCTGTGCGGAAGACTTGCTTCCGGAGATAAGTTTTGTAATATCGGACACAGAAGCTACTGGATTGCCACCATATCCCCATGCCTCAGAAGCATTGTCAGAGTTATTAGCTCCGATACCCTTGTAGATTTCTCCACTCAATCCACCTTGTGAATTGGTGTATTGGATAGTACCACCAGCAATGATGTCAGGGAATCCGTCACCGTTCATATCCATCATGGCAACTTCCGTCTTGGAACTGCCATTTGCATTGTTATGGGTAATGCCACGTGCACCACCTTGCACAACGGTACTCTTGCTTGATACCACTTGGCTTACAGCTGCCGCACCAGTACCCTGCAAATATTCACCTGCAAGTCCTGCCACCTCCGCATTGTTATCCAAAGGATTGGTAAGGAGTACATCCTGCTCGGTCAATCGGGCTGTGCTTGCCTCGGTCGCAGTAAGATAGATGTCCTGTCGCTGACCGACCCACTTGTTCATAGAAGTCTGGTCTGTGCCCAATGGAGTGAATGCCATTGTGAGAGGGTCAACCTTGTCGTTCTCGTTTTCTGGCAATTTCAGCAATGACTCGTCAATAGGCTTTGCATATCTGCCCTCTGCCGAGTTATAAACAAAACCTCCCCAGCCACGGTAAAGCATACCGAAGCCAAGATTGTCATTCTCTGCATAGAATCCAGCAAGCACATTCTCTGTTACGAGACCTGCCGCATCTTTCAGGATGGAAACAGAGGCTGAAGTAACAGTTTCATTAGAGATTGCTGCCGGATAGCTGTATTCAAACCAGATGTTCTTTCCTGCAGTAGTTGCAAATCGCAGAGTATCGGCTTTCAAGATGCCATTCTCGATAGTGAAAGACTTCTTGCCGATGAGTGCATCCTCTGTCTTGGCGGTCAAAGTAACCTGGCCATTGATGGAATTGTCAGAAAGGGTAAGCACTGGCGACACAACCATAATTGTATCAGTCGCAGTGGTCAAGTATGGCTTGCCCTCTGCCAAGGCATTTGCAAATGTCTTGTAGTGTGCAGGAACGGCTATCGTCTGTTCTATATTGGCAGAGTCCTTATAAGTCACAGACGCTTGCCAACCGATATTCTTCCAATCAACATTTGAGGTGGATGAAATCTCAAAGCTGAAGTTGGTCAGCTTTTCTGTATTCTCCAGACTGATGTTGAGTGAATCGCCATTGAAAGTCTCATTAGCCTTCAGTGTACGAGCAAAGACCGTCTTCTCGATATAGTTAGGGTTGTCGTTTCCGTCACTGTCTTTCTTGTCGTTGCTGCCGATGATGCTGAGAACAACATCGTCGGTTGTTACAGGCTTGTGGAAGGCACTGTGAACTTCAACGCTTGATCCATTCTCCACATTGGCAGAGGTGTTCACATCATAGATGGCACCATCCTCAGGCTTATACTCAGCAGAAGAAAGACCATTAGGTAAGGTGTTTGACTCGCCAGCGTATGTAATGGTTGGCGACCAGTTCACCTTGTCAAAAGAACCGTTGCTTGTTTCCTCGGAACCCGACTGCACACGGAAATAGATTCTGTCACCACGCTTGACGGCAACAGAAGAGACTGCAGCGGTATAAGAACTGCCGTCGCCCTTTGCAATAGTCTTGTTCCAAAGCTCATTGCCACCCTTTTGGATAGCAACTCTTACGCCGTCTGCCTTCTGATACTCGTCAGCATCATAGTCATCTGTTGGTGCAATGAGACTTACTTGACCAGTTACGCTGACAGTTCCGTCCTTAGGAGCCTGCCATACACGCACGATGTCCTCCATCGGTGAGTTCTTGATGGCTTCCGCCTGCTCATCCTTACTGACCTCCATGACAGAAGTGTCAACCTTGCCACCATAGATGATTGGGCTTGGCGTATCGGCACTGCTCAATGTAAACGTAGGCACGGCATTGCCAGATCCGTCAAACTCCAAGTGATTAAAAAATACCTTGCCATTGGAAACGAGGTCAACAAGTCCGTCACCGTTGATGTCGCTGAAATACTGAGTGGTCTTTGTCTTAGTGGTTGACTTGTCCGTTCCGACAACGGCAGTCAGGACATTCCAACCGACAACGGCATTCGCACCGAAAGTGTTGGTAGAACTTTTGGTTGTCGAGAAGTTACTGATGCCCTTTACCTTGACAGGCTCACCATATACGACTTCTCCGTTGTCTGTCTTAATCTGTGGACGATAATATACAGAACCACCGGACTTATATACCTTGTCAGGAAGTCCGTCACCGTTCAAGTCAACGAGTGCGGAAAGTCCCTTGCTCGTGTCGCTTGAATAGCTGTATGAGCCACCCACGGTATTGCCTTTCCAAGGACTTCCGTCCACGACACCCACACCTGCATAGAACGAACCGCTTACAGAAGAACTTGTCGTTCCGCCAAGTGCAGTTGGCTTGTCGCTGAAACGCTTGCTGACAGTCTTCAATGGATTGACGAAACCTGCGTCAAGTCCGTCATCGTGGGTGTTCCATTTTTCGGAATCATCCTTGAAAGGAACATAGCCCTTGTCTGCCTGTACGTCATCATAGTAGTCGAAGTTTTGGAAGGAGACCTCCTTGCCGTTGTTGTCATACTGTCTGACACCTGTGAGCGTTTCCTTGTGGAATGCACCTTCCTTGTAGTCAAAGGCATAGCTGCGCAATGTCTCGCCCTGGAAATTCACGGTCACTTTCTCCAACAGCTTGTTGGAGGAGGCGAGGAATCCATAGCGGGCATTGTTGGTCTTTACCTGCTTTACCTTGTTGCCATCAAAGAGTACAACGGTGTGCGGTTCCTGTCCTGCATTACCTGCGTGAACCTCCTTCAGATATGCAGCCTTGGCCTTCAAACCGCCACGCACATCCTCATCCACGATGTCATACACATATTCTATATAGTCACCGTGGAGTTCCTCGACACGTTTCAGCTTCCATTCGGCAATCACCTCACGGGTATTGCCCGAAGCATCGGTGACATTGCCCTTTACAACAGCTCCGTCACCACCATAGATGTACTTGACACCCTGCTTGTCTGTAACCTCCCAATAATAGTTGGCAGGACTGTCACCCTTGCGGATGATACGGCTGAAATCACCGCCTTGGCGGGTGTAGAACTGGCGGTCAGCCTTTCTGTTCATCTTCTCGCCACGGTGTGCAACTCCCATCTGTCCGTTGTCATCCATAGTGGAGAGCATTGAACCGGACAAGAGATAAGTCTCCGTCTCTTTTGACTGGTCATAACGAGGCACGCCCCACCGGGTGTCAAGCGTAATGCTTGGCACGCTGACGTTCCAACCCTCGCCAAGCCAACCGCTACCGCTCTCGCTGCTGTACTGCAAGCCAAGGCTTGGCTGCATACCGTTTCGTGCTGGCGGCATCTCGAACGGATACTGCAAGTTGGCAGAGCCACGGTTGTTTGCGTTTGGAGGCGCAATGACATTTATCTTCGCCGTCGGGTCAGCCGCCTTGATGTCGTTCATCATCGTCGGGGCAAAGCCTTCGGTCTGCGGTGACTCCGGTGCCTGTATCACACCGTTGATCATGTCGGTGAAGTGGGTCGTCTTTGAAACGACACACTCTTCCTTCTTGTCCACACGCACACGCTCCAACGCAACCCAATGCTTCTCGGCCGGGTCGTAGTAATAGGTACGGATGTCGTCCTCGGTATAGCCGCTTGGTATTCTCGTGCGGTCATACTTTATCTTGACAGTCGCGCCCTCGCCTGTGAAGTGTGTTCCGTGAGGGAGAAAACGGTAGCCATGTCCTCCTGCCGTGACGTTGGTCATGGCAAAGTCAAGTTCAGGAACATTCTCCTCTCCGATAGAGTTCACGGAAAGGCTTCTGTTCCGAATGAGGTCTTTCTGAAGAACGACCAGTTTGCTACCTCCTACGGAGATACTGTCAGAGACACCCTTCTTGAAGAGTTTTCTCACGGCTGTCCCGTCCTTTGCCGAAAGGGACAGTGTGGCGGCAAGCAGTAAAACCAATGCCCACGCCACCTTCTGTATATAATTCTTCATGCGTATCTTCCTTTAAGTTACTTTACTGAGATTTTCCTTGTATGCTCCCCATTCTCGGAGATTGCCTTCACGACATACACACCCGATGCGGGAACCTTGAAGTCGGCTTGCTTGACGCTTTCGCCTGTCATTTGGCGTGACACTACCAGTTTGCCTGATACGTCAAACACCATCAATGTGGCTGCAGAAGGCTTGTCCTGTGTGAGTTTAGCCTCGTAGATGCCTGTCGTAGAACCGTTGCCATTGACAGTGAAATTCTCGTCTTCTCCAGAAATGAAGGAGTTGTCATCCTGTCTGTCCGAGCTGCCCACATGATTCTCCCTTGCCTGTGTTCCGTTAGGCATACTTGCATCACACTCGCTGCCGACATAGACGGTCATCGTTGTCGTACACTTCTTGGGTGTTTCTATCTGCACGTTGCCCCTTGTGGTGAATGAGGTTACAGGCGTACTGTTTACGGTAAGGTCTGTGATATGTGTCTCGCCCTTTCCGTACTTGATGCAGAACCGCCATGCACGAAGTGACCAGACATATTCATGATGCACGGTCTGTCCGTTCAACTTGTATGTGACCTGCATATTGCGGACTGTAACACTGAGCACATCGCCAGGCTTGATGGTGACATATTTGGTTAGGCTTGTATATCCACCGGTTATGATATGCGCCTTGTCGCCCCGCACGTCGAAGCCATATTGGGTGATCTCGTCCGTGAGGCTTGGCTCCAATCCCACACGGTAGTTTGATTTTGTATCGTTCACCGTCCATGAAATGTCACCCGACAGATAGGTTCTGGTGTCATGTGAGTATGAGGTGTAGAGTGCGTTGCCAGTGGCATAAATCTCGTTGCCTCCACCTTGTGATACGGACAGCGCATAGGCGCCGGGGGCAAGATTCGTGATTCTATGCGTGTCACCGAAGAATGTTCCTCTGGCAATGGTTTCTCCTTTTACTTTTCCTGCAACGGTATCAACGCTGAGCACATAGGAATAGACTGGTGTACCGATGTTGATGCCGATGTCGATATACCCGTCATTGCGTGGAACTCCATTCTCGCAACTTGACGGTGTAGGAGTGGCATCATAGGAAATGCCGTCATAATAGGCGAATGTGAACACATCGCTTCCGCTTCCGTCTGCATCCCATAGGATATTGCGGAATATGGTCTTGCCCCTTGTCATATCAGGCTTGGAGCATCTTATGTTGCTATTGCTGTTGATGTCGAAATCACCTTCACCGCTTGGGTCTATGAGCATGACGGTACGCTTGCGGCAATAGTCCGAGAACTCCCTGTCCGGTGTGAGGTCATAGCTCAACTCTGCCATATAACCGACATCATCTATTCCTCCTGTCCTCAAGCCTGCCATATTCAAGGCGGACTCTGCTCCTTCCGTTCGGATAATGCCCACATTTGTGTCTGTGTCAGTTGCATCCGAAAGGGATATGGTTCTTGTAGCACTTCCTGTTCCGTCAACACGCAGATAGATGTTTTTGCCTTCCTTGCGGATAGAGATGTCCGTTCCGTCAACATCCGTGGCGATGTATGAATTTGAGACCGCTCCGTTGATGATCGGATAAACAACTCCAGCATTGGTGAACCGGAATCCATACTTGCATGTGCTGCCACCGATGCTTCCGAAGCCAACGTCAAAAGTCGGGTGACTTGTCGGACAGGTGAACTCAAAAGCACCGCCACCTCCAACAAGGGCTGGGGTCGTGGCATAAGCTCCGGAAGCGGCTTTCTCTTGGATGATATTGTCAGTAAAGCCATTCCTTGACACTTCAAGTCCTTGCGCAGTCCATCTTGCCACTGTACTGTCGGGCTTTGACGGCACGTTGGTCTTGACCATCCATGTACGTTTCATGACATGCCACAGGGAATCTGTAGGTGAGGTATATGTTGCAAGTGCCACATCATCGTCGCCCCAGAAAGCAAAGCCTCTGTCCGGCATCGGATTGCCGTTTTCACGTCCCATGACAAGCAGACGGGAAACGGATGAAGGGTTGTATGGATTTGCGTCATGATAAGTTCCGTTCTCCTTCAAGGCCGCATACACCGGACTTTCCTCATATGATGTTGCGGAAAGCGGTTGGGAGAGACTTCCTGCTATGTCTGTTCCAACAGCTGTGACCCTATGGTGGTAGGCTTGGTTCTCCGCCATGTCCCAAGTCAGGTTTCCGTCGCTGTCAAGATACGAGCCTTTGAGGGTGATGCCGTACTTTACCGCCAGATAGCTCTCCACTTTTCTGCGCTCATCGGGTGTAAGCATCCTGCTGAACACAATAAGCTCAGGGGCATATCCCCGGATGGAAGCATTACCGAAGAGCGAGGTCGGAAAATCCGTACCGAAGCTGCCAGAGGTGGAAGGGGTTCCGATGAATAATGTGGTGTTGGAGTTGTCTCCCCACAATGTTGTTGAAGGATTGCTTACCTTGAAGTAGGACACAACTCGCAGAGCGCTTTCCTTAAAACCGTTCTCGGACAAAGAATCACCTGATTGATAAAGCAGGTCTTCACCCGATGCTGAACCGTAGTCCAATGGTTCAACACCTCTACCCCTTACGGCTTTGTCCTTGCTCAGAATGGCTCCGTCGCCCTTGCGGCCGTCAAGAGCATAGACAACCATATCCTTGCCGATGGTTGCCAGTTCCGGTGCAAAGACACCGATGACGGTAGCCTGCGAGAGGTTGCCGTGTTTGAGTTTGGCACTCAGACTACGAAATCCGTCTGCGAGCCAGAGACTCGGATTGAAGTTGAAATAATGGACTGAACTGTTAGGAAGAGTAAGTTCAGACTTGACGCCACGGCTGTCCAATAGCATCAGCCGTATGGAATCCCCAGAGAAATCCTGCCAACGGTAATAACCTTGCAGGTCTGAGTTCAAAGGCGCAGTCTTAAACCACAGTTCGCTTCCGCTGACTCCTCCGGGCGTTTGCGCGAAACTGCCGATAGCGAAGCCTAACAGTAACAAAGAAGTAAACTTTCTCATGCGCTGTCAATTTGGAGTGTTTGAAAAATATAAAAAACGTATGCCTCTGCCGCGCAGGGAGAGACCAGTGAGAGAGAACGGACTGTTACTACGGAGAAGAATTGTGATATAGGCTTGCTCCGTAAGGTCCTATTGTCACGTGGCAGGCCAATAGGCTTTACCACCAAACTAATGCTGCAAATATACAAAAATAATCTTAATAAACGGATATTATCTTTAAGAAATTTGCTGATTTGGTGTTTTTTTCTTATGATTTCGGTCAATTTTGCAGAAATCTTTTACATCTGTTGTATGTACTGGAGTTAGTTTGGCAAAAAAACACAAATGGTCACGGCTTCAGTTTCTTATGTTAAAATGTAAATCATGGTTTGAAACTGTACACACTCGGGGTACAAATGAAAACACTATATGCTTGTGTCGGAAAGGTATATATGAGCTGATGGTAGAGTCATCATCAACAACAATGGCCCTGATTTGATAAACTCAGCAGGAATACTTGCTATTCATTTTTTATGATTGGGTTATGTTTACAAATTTGAGATTTCATGTAAAGAACAGGGGTATCTTATTATGATAAAAACATCAAGATACCCCTATATATAATTAGGTGTCATAACCGACAGACGGAGCGTGCTTGTTTTCCAACTATGCTTTGTTCTGTTTCTATATTCTTTGTTTCGTGTTTTTCTGCAGTATCTTGCTCCTGTGGTGGTGCCAATTCTAACTGTATTTTTCTGTCCAACGCCGCCAGTTCCGCTTTCAGACCTTTCAGTTCTTCCTCTTTCTTCCAAGTCTTGCCAGCTATCTCTTCCAGTTGCGGTATTTCCTTTTCCAAAGCCTTGCATCTTGAATCATACTGCTCAATGTAGCTTGGTATCTTCTGTAAGGCATTCAGAAAGTTGTTTGCCGCTGCTATCGGGTCCGACTTGGCAATGTGACCGTAGTTGTACTGGTACTTGTAATTGCCCTCGACAAAAAAGCGGTTGTCAACAAATGGAAGACCATTCTCGAAACTTGTCTTGCTGACAATCTTGACAGGGAATCCGTAGATTTCTCCAATCCGCTTGTATTGTCCGCCAGTTGTCTCTTTCTCCGCCAACATTTGCAGATGCTTTCCTATAACCTCTAAGTTCGTGGACTCCACACCATCAAGAGTGATGAGGTTGAGGATGTTGCCGTCCTTGTCTTTCCTGGCTTTGCCAATAAACTTGCCGTAGTCCTCGGTCATTCCCTTGAGAGAGGCTTTGTTGTTGCCCAGCTCTGCCGTCTTTGACTGCAATTTTGTTTCTGAGTCACGCTTGCCCTTGTTAAACGATTTGCGCTCACCCTCCAGAGAAGCAATCTTCTTCTCCAGCTTCGCCTTGTCAAGCAAGTCGGTATTTCCGGAGAGAATAGCCATATACTCTGAAAAATTCATGCCCGATTTCTCGTCCATCGCTCCCTCGTCAATGGTTCTCGCCCCCAAGGCTCCGCTTTTCAACTGCGAGATGAAGGTCTGCTTGCAGTGCAGGAGGTTGAACTTGTACGAGTCAAGCGACTTTTCCACCGCATAGATGATGACATCCACCTTGTTGTCGGCATACAGCTTGGCAATCTCGTTACCAGCACGCACACCTCGACCGTCACGCTGTGCCAAGTCTGACGGTCGCCACGGTGTGTCCAAATGATGAATAGCAACACACCTTTTTTGTGCATTTACGCCTGTACCTAACATAGATGTGGATCCGAACAATACTCGTACCGAACCCTCGTTCATGGCTGCTATCACCGCCTTTCTTGCTCTTTCGTTCTTGCATTCCTGAATGAAGCGGATTTCAGATGAAGGTATTCCATAATCCTCTATCAGCTTACGCTTGATTTCTGAATACACGTTGAATTCCCCAGGTCTGTATGTGCCAAGATCTGAGAATACGAACTGCGTCCCCTTGTGATTGTCATAGCGTTTGTAATAGTCCGCTATCATCTTGGCACAATGGCTTGCCTTGTTGTCGGGATGATCCTCACAAGTCGGGTCTATCATGCGCATGTCGAGAGCCATCTTTCGGGCATAGTCCGTGGCAATGAGCATCTTTGCCTTCTCTTCCGTTTCCGACAGTGGCAGCCTGCCGAGGATGGTGGCATCACCCGTCTTGGCAAACTCCATCAGCTTTTGGATGAAGTCCTCCTGCTCGGGTGTCGGTGGTATGTTATGAAGAATCTCGTTCTTCTGTGGTCTGTCCACACCAACCGCCTCCGCCGTGCGATAGTCGGTTATCTCGTTGTAGAAAGCAGCAAGCTCCGGTACCTTGATGAAGTATCGGAAACGCTCCTTCTGTACGATGTTGTTGGTGACGTTAAACTCGAAGTCGGTAGTCTTCTTGGCGAAGATTGCCGCCCACGCATCGAAACAGCGGATGTCCTGACGCTCCAGTTCCTTGGGGCGCAGGTACTTGAAAAGCAGATACAACTCAGTCAGTGAGTTACTGATAGTTGTTCCCGACAGGAATGTCGCTCCCAGATCTCTGCCTGTCCGCTCCTGTATGGTTCGGATGGCAAAGAGCATATTGAGTGCTTTCTGGCTCCCCTCGCTGTTGCCGAGTCCTGCTACACGGTCGTGACGGGTGTTGAACATAAGGTTCTTGAATTGGTGGCTCTCGTCCACAAACATGTGGTCGATGCCCATCATGCGGAAATCCACCACATCATCGGTGCGCTGCTCTATGCTATAGGCTATCTTCTGCAACTTCACCTCCAGATTCTGCTTTCGCTTTTCCAAGCCTTTGAGCATTCCCCTCGACACGTCTTTGCCCTGCGTGCGTATCACTTCCAAGTTTTCCTCCACGGTATCAAGCTCCGCCTGCAATATCTGCCGCTGGAGTTCTGGCGATTGCGGTATCTTCCCGAACTGGTCATGCGACATGATGACACAGTCATAGTCGTTGTTCTTGATGTTGTTGAAGAAACTGACACGGTTCTTGGTGGAAAAGTCCTTCTCCGAGGCATAGAGTATCCTCGCATGGGGATAAGCTGTCTGATAGGTGGCAGCTATCTCCGCGACATTGGCTTTCAGTCCGATAATCATCGGCTTGTGAGCCATACCGAGACGTTTCATCTCATGCGCAGCCATGCACATGATGAGGGTTTTGCCAGTTCCCACCTCGTGGTCACATATCCCGCCGCCGTTCTGCAAAAGCATCCATACACAGTCCTTCTGACTTGGGTACACACTCTTGATGCCATACTTTCCGCCAAGGGCTTTCAAGTCCAAGCCGGGGAAGGTCTGGTGAGAACCGTCATACTTCGGACGCACGAAGCAGTTGAACTTCCAGTTGTACATTGTGGTCAAGCGTTCCTTAAAGGAGTCAGACTGCTCTTCCAGCCATTCAGTGAACCCGTTGCGGATTTCGTCAATCTTGGCATTGGCAAGCTGTATGCCCTCGCTGTCACGCACCTTGATGTCGTTGCCGTGTTCATCCTCACCGATGCTCTTCATCATGTCGGGACAAGTGTTGTGCAGGGCATGTTTCAGAAGACTCATGCCGTCATAGTGGCGGTAATATCCCTTCACCATATACTCATCCGTGATGGCCATGGTCTTCATACTGCATTTTGCCGAATACTCGTCCATGCTGTCGGAATAGACGATGCTGACCTGTGTATTGAAGAGGTGGCTCATATAAGCGGAATACACACCTGTAGGTATCCAACGCTCACCGAAGTTGAAGTCCAGGTCCTCAAAGGCTATCGGTTCGGGAATGCTTGCCTTCAAGGCTTCCAACGACTCTCTCACGATTGCATGGTCGGGATTTTCCTTCAGCCATTCTTCTATACGCTCTGCTTTCTCTATGACATTGCCAGCAATGAAGCGGTCGGCTATCTCGTAGCCGTCTATGAGTGGATTGTAATAGATGCGTCCTTTAAGCGCTTCCGTCAGTTCCAGTTCCGGCATATCCGATAATTCTGTCATATACGGCAAGTCGATACGGCCGAACTTGTTGAGCGAGGCGGTGAGCGCTTCCTCTGGAGAATCAACATGACTGACCTCGTCAAGCGAAAAAGAGACCGGGTGGTCGAAAATGTCTGACTTTGTGAACTGTCCGTTTTCTACCCGTTCCAACGACAGCATGTCGCGCCCTGAGGCATCCATGAGGATGAACTTCACGTTCTGCTTGGCATTGAGGTTGCCGAAGCGAATGAAGAAAGCATCATAATAGACATTCAGACTCTCACGCATCTGCTTGTTTTCCGTCTGTTCTTCCGCTTCATAGGTGTAAAGTTTCTGATAGGCATCACGGAGGGCGATATACAAGACCGCCTTTTCTTTCTGCTCCATATTCAGATCCAACGGCATGAAGGTAGCACCATACTTGGTAAGGTCTTTCAATACACCGATGTTTCCGGCAGAGTCGAGCACCATAGAACCCTCATGATGAAAACTTTCCTGTTTCTCATCAAATGGACGGGGCTTCATAACATCCTCTTTCTTCCTTGACTGCTCTTCCCGCTTTCTTTCTTGCTCTTTTTGTTGTTCCCGCTCATGATTTGTTTCTTCCAATGTGTTCTGAGTCTTGGAATCTTCTTTTGCCTCATTCCCTTTTGACTGTCCATGCCCGATTTGAGCTTTGAGAACTTCAATCGGTTCCATCGGAGGTTTGAACTTTGGATCAAGCGTATCTTCAACGCCCAGAGCCTTGAGTTGTTCCTGACGGTGCAGTTCCGCCTTTTGGCGCAGCAGCACCCTGTCTTCGGGAGCCATGGACATCATCATCTCGTAAAAGCCGTTGATTGGCGAATTCTCTTCCCAAGAGATGTTTGCGTATGGTTCATCACCTGGCAGGATTGGTTTTGCCTCCTGTGTTGTTTCCTGCTCTTTTGTATCTGTCAACGAAGGCTTTTCTTCTTTTTCCACAGGCTTTGTCACAACTTCAAAAGTCGGATTGACATTTTTTACCAGCGGGCTTGCTTTCTTTCTAGGCATTTTCTTGGCGGCAGCACTCCCTGTGGCGGCTGCACCCACTTTGGCTGCAGTTTTCTTCTTCGTCGCATGGCCCTTTAGGCGGTTATCTTCTTCCATGCCCCAAAGGTCAAACAGCGTCATTTGGACTGGCGGCTGATGATGTGATTGCTCTGTTGACGGTACTGATTCACTGTGCCTCGGTTTTGATTGCCCCTGTTCTAGCCCTGGTTCTGGTTGCTCTGGTTTTGAATGCCCCAGTTTTGTTTGCCCCGATTGTGATTGCTCCTGCCCCCGTTCCACCTCATTCCATGAGGTGGTTTGCTCTTCCCCCAAATATCTGCTCAAATGAAAATTTCTTCCGAAATCTTCATTGAGCATTTTTCTTAAATCCTCTGCAATGCCTTCCACACCATCCTCATGCGTGTATATCATTGCAGGTTTGCCGAACGGGTCAGTATCCAACTTTGCTGTTGTATGGATAATGCGTTCCGGATGCTCCAGAAAGTAGTTGTTTGTCGGAATGCGGTTCTCGTCATTATAGACGGTATCAAGCAGGTTGTCGTCTCCTCGCAGCGACTCCTTTTGGGTATTTTTCTGCAGAATGATGAGGTCACTGCCCACTTCCGTATTGGCATTTTCCGTGAACAGGTTGTTGGGAAGACGAATCGCTGACACGAGATCAGCATGATAGAGCATCATAAAACGCGCGGCACTGTTGTTTTTGGCATTCAATACGCCTTGTGAGGTGATGAAGGCAACCAACCCACCGTCCCTTACCGTATCAAGAGCCTTGACAAAGAAGTAGTTGTGTATGCGTCTGGTGACAAGTGCCCTCATGCCTTTCATGGCTGTATAAGACGGATCAAATACGGCAACATCGCCAAACGGAATATTTGAGATGGCGAGGTCGAAGTAGTCATTGAAAGGCTTTTCTATCTTCTCGAATCCCTCTATGCGCACTTTCTGCTCCGGGTGCAGATGGCGGAGTATCTTTCCCGTAAGCAGGTCTTTTTCAAATGCCATAATGTCTGCCTTGGGATTGTTATCCAAGACGGAATCGACAAAGGCACCGATGCCTGCCGAGGGTTCAAGTACCTTTTCGGGGATAATCTGATGCTCTTTCAACACATCCGTCAGAGCCTCCGTAACGGCTGACGGCGTGTAGAATGCCGTGAGGACAGACTGTTTCAGACTGTCCATCAACTGTTTGTACTCGCTTTCATTCTTGCTGTTTTCACGGATAAGTCTATGCAGCTCCACTGTTGGAGCAAACAACTCAAGGTCTGACTTTGCCCAAAGGACGGCATCCGCCAGTTCCCTGGCAGGGTTCAGGATGCACTTCAATCCCCCGAATCCGCAGTAGCGCTCCAGAAGGAGACGCTCACGGGCGGTCGGCGTGCGCTGTTCCCTGTCAAGGATGAATGCCGTCTCTATCGCCTTGATGTTGTCGTTCAGCCGTTGTTTTCTATTGTACGCCATTTGACTCTATGAAAAGGGCAACGGCTCCCGTCAGCTCTGTATAGAGCTGGTCGTAGTCCGGTGACTGGGCAAAATCGTCATCGGTGAGGTCGTAAATGGAATACACGTTGTCAACCAAAGGCAGGAGGTTCTTGACAAACGCTTCCTGGTCTTCTACTGCTACCTCCAGGGGAAACTCACTGTCAACAACATCATACAGGATGCTGTACTTGGAAAAGCGGAGACCTTTCAGCAATGCTGACATGGCAAGCTCTTGTGCTGCATCGGCAAAGAGGGCATCACGCCGTACCTGCTCATATACTTCTGCGGCATGGTCTGCACGTTCGCGGATAAAGTCCGCATCGCTGGCTTGTGGGAAACGGTTCTCCCTGAGGTGGTTCAAGAGGTACAGTCCGTAATAGGACAGCTCTGTCTGTGCCTGTTTCTTTCTGTTCATTTGTCAGTTGAATGGATTAAGTGGTGAATAATAAACCGTGGATGGCGGTTGGTGTTTGTGTGAAAGCAAGAAAAAGGCACTCGGTATCCCTCCGAGTGCCGCCACTTAATCCACAGTAAATAAAAGCATCCAATAAAGATAGTGCAAGGCGAACGCAATAAAGCTTGCTTTAATTGCTGAGCCGAAGCCTATCTTCGCAGTGAAACTGCAAAGACACCATTTATGAACCATGTTTCGGTGGCAAAGGTACAAACTATTTCTTGTATCTCTTCACATTTCCTCGCTTTTCTGCTGTTTTGTGCTCTGCAAAGACGAATTTCGTGTTGAAATTCTCGTCAAAGGCAATGGCTGCGGAGAATGATTTGCCTTGCTTACTGATAAAACCATTGAGCGTTCTGGTCTTGCCCTTGGTGAGCAAGTCGGTGATATCGGAATCAGTGAGTAACTTTCCTGCTACCTGCTTGAACACAGGCATACCGCACTCCTTGTTGCTGCATCTTACTACCTTTCCGAAGAACTGCATGGTACCTTGCTTGCATTTAGGACACTGGCAGCCGGAATCCTTGTGACTGAAAAGTCTGTCACAACCTAACAATTCCGCAGTGATTTCACGGGTATAACCTTCGATACTATGGGGGAACCCGTCTGCACTTGCTTCACCTCGTTCAATCTTGGCAAGTTCCGCCTCCCATTTGCCCGTCATCTCCACATTGGCAATCGCCATGTTCTTCACCACGGAATGCAGGGCGAGTCCTTTTTCCGTCGGCACAAGTTTCTTCTGCTGGCGCACCATATACTCTCGTTTGAGCAGGGTTTCGATGATGGCGGCACGTGTGGCAGGTGTGCCAATACCGCAGTCCTTCATTGCCTGGCGCATCGTATCATCTTCTATCTCTTTGCCTGCGGTCTCCATTGCTGCAAGCAATGTGGATTCCGTATGCAATGGCTTTGGTTTGGTCTTGCCCTCCGTGATGGTGCAGCCAGAAAGAGTGATATGCTGTCCTTCTTGCCAGTTGGGAATGACTTGCTCCTTGACCTCATTGTCTGTTGCGTCTGCATCCTTGTCCTGCCTTTTGTTCTTTTCCTTGAGCGACAACGCTCGCCAGCCAGTCTGTCGGACGATGGAGCCACTGATGCCAAACTCAACTTCACGATCCACTTGCGCCGTTACTGATGTGATGTCCTTGATGCAGTCTGCCGAGAACGCTTCAATCATCCGGCACAATATCATGTCATAAACGATCTTCTCGTCCTTGAAAAGACCAATGGCTGCATTTTCTGTGATGAGCAGGGCATGGTGATCGGTCACCTTGGCTGCATTCACGCTGTTCTTGCTGTAGTCCTCACTGCCAGGCAAGAGTTTCACTTTCTCTCCATATTCCGAATGATTCTCCAGATTCTTGAAGAGTTTGGGAAGGGTGGCAAATACATCATCCGAGATATAGCGGCTTGATGTTCTTGGATAGGTAATGAACTTTGCCTCGTAGAGTTTCTGGGCGATGGAGAGTGTATGCTCTGCCGTGAAGCCATGCTGGGAGTTGGCTTCTTTCTGCAAGGTGGTAAGGTCGTAAAGGAGCGGTGCCTTCTCCACCTTTCGCTTGGTTGTGACCTTTGTGATGATGGCAGAACCGGTATCTTTCACCTTATTATATATGTCGGTTGCGGTGGCTTTGTCTGTCCATCGGTTGGCAGATGTGAACTTCTGTATATTGCCACTGTCTGCATCAACCACACCGAAGTGTACCTGCCAGAACGGTTTCGACTCGAAACGCTTGTGTTCCCAATAGCGTTCGCACACCATGCCAAGGGTCGGGGTCTGCACACGACCTACGGAATAGGTGCCACGTCCTGCGGCTATCGTCAGGGCTTGTGTGCCGTTGATGCCGACGAGCCAGTCTGCCTCACTTCGTGCCTTGGCTGCATGATAGAGATTGTCATACTCCTTGCCATCCTTGAGGTTCAGAAGTCCCTCACGGATGGCGGTGTCCGTAAGCGAACTGATCCAGAGACGGTCGAAAGGTTTCCTGCAACCGAGATACGAATAGAGGTATCGGAAAATCAACTCTCCCTCACGTCCGGCATCGGTTGCTACGATAATGCGCTCACTGCTGTCAAACAGCTTGCCGATAATTTTAATCTGGGCAAGCACACCTGCATCTGGTTTGTAGCCGTTCTCTGTCTTGACTTGTCGGGGAACAAGAATGAACGGGTCGGGAATCACAGGCAGATTCTCTACATGGAATCCCTTCATGCCGTAGGTTTCCGGCATGGCAGGCTGCACTAAATGTCCGAATGCCCATGTCACAAAATAGCCATTGCCCTGCATATAGCCTTCCTCACGCTTGTCAGCTCCCACAATGTGGGCGATTTCCTTGGCTACGCTTGGTTTCTCTGCGATGATTGTCTTCATTGTCTGTTGTTTTTGTGACATCCGCAACCGTGGGATAGACGGTCGCAGATGTCGGTTGTTATGATGGATGATTAACTCTGTGGATCAAGTGGCGGCAACTACATCTTCACGCTTCTTGCCTTTCTCTTTGGCTTTTGTTCCTCTGCGTTCTGTTCCTTCTGCTGCTTTTCATTCTTTGGCGCAGACTGTCCCGGACTCAGCGGATCCTTGGTGTGCTTGGTCGCCTCATGGGTCTTGCCCTGCTCGTTGACGGCGACTTGTACCTTGTTCTCGTTGGTCGGAATCTGTTCCTTCGCCTGTTTGAGGTCTGGATTGTTGCGGTAGGAACGTGGCTGCATTTTGTCGAAGTCGAACTTTACGTAGGCGGTATAGGTACCGCTGCCGTTCTTGTTGGGCACTTCCTTGATCTCGATGGTCTTGCCTGCCACATAGTCGTCCTTCTGCTGCTCGGTCAGTTCCTTCTTGAAATAGGTGTTGAGTCGGCGGATGGTCCCGTCCTCATTGAGCCAGTGGTTGGGATCTTGCTGCTTCTTCTGTCCGCCCGCATCACCTTCTGCCTTCTGCTCCTGCTTGTCAGCGGTCTGCTTCTTGTCTCCATTCTGTTTCTGACCTTGCGCCTGTCTTGTGCTGCCAGGCACGAACTCCACGCCACGCTGTTCCACATTCACCTGCAGCAGCGGTGTAAACTTGCGCCCGTTGGCAAGCTCAATCTCCTTGCGAAGCGGAATACCTGAGTAGAGCACTCTCTTGTCGTCCTTGGTAATAGGTGTCTTGCCGATGGTATCGGGTATGCGCACCTTGTTGGTAGGGATGTCTACAATCTCATTGGTGAGACGGTCGATACTGATGAAATGAGGACGCAGCTCACCTGTATTCTTGTCGGGGAAATCCACAACCTTTCCGAGGTTGCCGTTCTGCAACAGGTTCTTCTTGTCCTCTGGAGTGAAGGTATAGCCTTTGTAAGCGACATCGAGTTTAGGCTCGTTGCGCACGAAATGCGGCACGAGTTGCAACTGGTCGTTATCGTCCTTGCGGAATGACAGACGGGCCTGTATCTCTATCTGTTCACCGCCGAAGGTCGGCTTCACAATCACAAGCCCTGTCTTGCCGTAGTTGAGCAGGGCTTTCATATCCTTCTCATTCATGCTGTTGAAGTCTATGCCATATTTGGCACCAAGTTCCTGCAGGTTCACATCGTTACCACTAATGAGGTTCTGCTTTACACCCGGAGCGGTCTGTGCCTGCTGTTCGGTTGCGGTCTGTTCTGGTTTCTGTTCCATGTCGTTCTCTTTTTCGTTGGTTTGTACTGTTGTTTCATTCTCTTTTTTATTGCTTTGAGCCGTCGCCCCGCTCTCTGCCTTAACGCTTTGCCCCATTGCACCATCCTCAGCCTTAACGCCTTGAACAGTTTTCTCGTTCTCTACTTTGCCGCTTCGAACCATCTCCCCATCCTCTGCCTTAATGCTTTGAGCCGTCGCCCCATTCTCATTCGCAGCACTTTGCGATTTGGCTTCTTCATCAGATGCAGAAGTCCCTGTGCCCGCATCGCCATTCATCTCTCTTTCTCCCTGCTTCGCCGCTTTTCTTGCCTCTTTCTCGAAGTCAGAGGTGTCAACCTTGTGGGCGGAAAGAATCTCTTTGTTAGCCTCCGGATCTTTCAGCAACTCTTTCATCACGCCAAGCAGGTTTTCCACCTGGTCTGCCGCTATGCGGTAGAATCCGAATCGGCTTGGCTCCTTGCACTGGCGGTAGAAGTTTCTGAAGAAACTGTCCATCAAGTCACTGTTGCGGTCAAAACGCAGGAAGTCGGGCGTGTTCTCCGCCTTGGCGGGTGCTCGCTTCGGGGTGCCGTCTCTGCTGAGTCCGGCGACGACGCTGATCTCGCCCGTCTTCTCGTCACGGACTACCAGCACGTCCTGTTCATCACTCTTTTTCTTTTGTACCATAATTGTAAATGTTTAATGGTGAATACTGTTGTTATTTGAATTTCTGATGAATGCGAGTCAAGTAATGCTCCACATTCTCCTGATTGAAATTCTTCACATTGTTCTTGATAAATTGCTTCACGTCTTCCTCCGTATAGTAGGTCTTCTGTCCCAGCCGCTTGTAAGGAAGCACTCCCAGGCTGCGGTAGCGTTGCAGGGAACGGGGAGAGATTTGAAACAGAAGACAGAGATCCTGGTTGTCGAGCAATTTCTCGTTGATGCCAGAGCATCCCTTGTCCTCTCCGCTTCGCTCATGTCTTAACATCAGCATGTCATAGATGCCGTCAATCTTCTTGTGCAGGTCATGCAGATATAATTCCAATCGTCTCAATGTTCCATCTTCCATACTCATGTCTCCTTGGCAATGGTTCGTTCCTCAATCAATTTCTGTACAGCGTTGATGCTGTATCTGCATTGTCCGCGCACCATGAAGTACTCGATGCTGTTGGTAGAGCGCAAGCGCTGCAGGGTTCGCTTGCTTATCCCAAGTATTCTTGCTGCATCACTGCTTGTCAGCACAAGTTCCATACTTCTTCTTTTGGTATTTTCTCTCGCATTGGAATATATGAGAGCTACCAACTTTGCCACGTCGGCAATCTGTTCTGTCAGCATCTTAAAGGCTGAACTTTCCATTGTTATTACTTCCATTTTGATTCCGTTTTAAATGTTACAAACTTTGCTGTTTTGATTTCTCGGTGGCAAAATTAATCATTTGCGAAATACCCGTTTAACAACTCATTAATGACCCACGTATAATTTTCTTGATTTTTCTTGCCAAGCGGTCGGCAAACCCCAGAAAAGTACTGCCACAGTTATTCATTTTCATTGTTTTTCAACATACACACATTAACTTTGCACCCGAATTTGTTGAACCAATAAAACAGAGAATATGGAAGTAGTAACAATGGAAAAGAAGGCATTCGACTTGATGATGGCAAGATACGATGCCTTGGTACAAAAGGTAGAGTTGTTGAAGCACAAGGCAAACGGCAAGCGTCTCAACCAGTGGCTCACAGGACCTGAGGTCTGTCAGCAGCTGCGCATCAGCCCCCGCACATTACAGAAATTACGCGACCGCCGTTTCCTGGGACACACCCAAATCGGTCGCCAGTTCTATTACGATCCCGATGAAGTCAAAGCCATCGTTCCACTTATCGCCAGAATCAAATCGGTATAGCGTAAAGCCAAACTCGCCCAAGGCAAAGCCAAAAACTTTACCATGGGCGAGCCAACACATTTTATATTCACCACTTAATCCAAATTGTAAACAATGAACATGAACCAACTTCTTACGCATGAGAGCAAGTTGATAGACACCGCCATGCAATCCTTGAAGAAAGCCAACAACTGGCTATCCTCATTCATCGAGTCCTACAGCCCACCTTTGGACGGGGAGCGATACCTCACCGACAAGGAACTCTCTGAGTTCCTGAAGCTTAGTCGCCGCACCTTGCAGGAATATCGCAAACAAGGCATCTTGCCCTACATTATATTATGTGGCAAAACCCTCTATCCGGAATCCGAGATACAAGCACTTCTCACTGGTAATTACCGCAAGCCGATAATCAACGGCACTGTTTCACAAGGGGAGGGTACTGCTTCATAATAGCGAAACAAAAATAGCGTACAGGGTACAACGACAAAAATCGTTCCCCCTGTACGCTATTATATTATAAAGGTGTAGGAATCTTATTAAAAGATGAGAAATTCTAACTTGCACCTCTTGGCATCGTTCCGTTCATCACAATAATCATCGGATACTCGTGTTTTACTTGCTCTGCTTGGCAATCCTTGCGGTTCACAACCTTACTGATAAACCATTGTCTGAACAACAAGGCTTGGTATGTATCCATTTGAAGTGCTATGGCGATAATCACTTCCATATCATAGACATGCGCAGAATATTCATTTTCAAGTTTGATGTATTGAGAATGCTGGAAGTCTTTCAGCACACTTTGTTTCCAAATGCGCTTGATGGTATTCTTCACTGCTGTCCCCGTTACATTCAACAGTTCGGCAATCTCCCAAACTGTCATCCACACCTCACCATGATGTGGGGCGTAGATTACCATATCTTCTTGTATTGTTATCACTTGTCGTTTCATACTCTGCCATTTATAGTGTTAGTATTATCGTTGCAAACATTTCCAAACGTGAATTCCTCAATGTTATTAATCTGCTGAGACAACTTTTCCACGTCTTTGCTCAATTTTTCTTTGGTAATCTTGGCATACACCTGGGTTGTCTTTATGTTCTTGTGACCAAGCATTGAACTCACGGTTTCTATTGGAACTCCGTTGGAGAGGCAAACCGAGGTTGCGAACGAATGACGGCTCATGTGCCAGGACAGCGGCTTGGTGATGCCGCATTTCTTGCCCAGTCTTTTGAGCGAATCCATACAACTTTTGTAGTTGGGTACTGGAAATACCCTACCGTCTTCACACAATCCACGGTATTTTTCCATAATTTGCTTGGGATAGTCAAGCAACTTGATGTCGGCTTCAGTTCCCGTCTTCTGTCGATGGATTATTATCCACTCGCCATCGTCAAAGAACGTTTTGATGTTCTCTTCCTTCAGGTTATAAAGATCTATGAAGGCGAGACCAGTGAAACAACAGAACAGAAACAAATCACGTACCATGCTCATCTTCTTTCGGGTGATTGGTATTTCCATGAGCAAGCGAATCTCTTCTTTTGTCAAGAACTCCCTTGTCGTCTCTTCTTCCTTGTACTCATATCGTCTGAAAGGGTCTTTTACAAGCCACTCATTATCTATGGCGCGGAATACCATTGCACGGAGATTGCGGACAAACACCATCGCAGAGTTTATCTTCAAGTGCTTTTCGGTTCTGAGAAAAGTCTCGTAGTCCGTGATAAAAGGCAGCGACAACTCTTTCAAAGCAATATCCTTGACATGATAATGCGATTGCAAGAACTCACCAACATAGGCACATCCTATTCTGTATCTTGTGAATGAGCTCAAAGACTTTATGCCAGCCTTATATTGCTTTTCCATTTCATCACGGCTTTGGAAATAGACTTTCATCAGTGTATGGCAACGATACTCCAAACCAAGAAAGGCGTTCTTCACCTTGTCGGCAGTGACGAAGTTGTCCCTGTCCATAATCTCCTGATAATGCTTACTGATACTCACACGCATCTTGTCCAATTTGCGGTTCACTTCCAAAGCCTGCATACTCTTACCTATCATGCGTCCGCCCTTGGTATCCCACAAATCTGGATTGGCAGTTGTCTTGCAACTGAACTGCGCCTGTGTTCCGTCCACTGTGATACGTCCCATAACTGGAACTGTACCATCTTTCTTTACTACCTGTCTTTTGAGGTAGAAGATAATTGAAAATGTACTCTTCATAACGTCATTCTTTTTTGCGTTCAAAATTAATACATGAAGAGTCTTTTCTTGCTACGCATTTCACGGCAGAACACGGCAAATTTGGTTCGTAACCAAAAATCTTACGTTGCTCATCAGTAACTCACTATAAATCAGAGCGTTCAAATTCAATTCGTAACCTTCCTTATTCTTCCGAACCTCAACATTCACCATTTGGGGTATAGGTTACGGATAGGTAACGTTCCTCTGTCTCATCTTGTCATATTTCCGTCTTCGTCTGTCCTCGTCACTTTTAACCAAAATGAGGAAAGTAACTGATAACCAGTAAACTTTCCTCATTCTTCTCTCAAACACTTTTTATATGTACTTTCCTTGTGGAAAACATAGAAAACGCCTTGAAGAATTTCTCACTTCTTCAAGGCGTTTTCAACTTATCTATGCAGTCATACAAATTATTTTCCCACTTCTACTTTCACCTCCTGAATGTTCCGCAGCTCGTCACTGAAGTTGACGCCAATCCGGTAGACCGTGCGGCTGTCTTTGGTAAAAGGAGCGTCATAGCCTTTCTCTCGAATCTGTGCCAGCGCCTCGTCCGCACTGCCGTTCAGCTTGAATTCCATGACGTACACGTAGTCCTGCGTCTGGAGCACCAGGTCAATCCGTCCGCGGCTCGTGTGGTATTCCACCTGCACGTAGAAGCCCATCAGCTTGAAGATGATGTACAGGATGTTCTGGTAGTGCACCTCGCGGTCGCGGGCCAGCTCGTAAGGGATGTCGGCGAACATCGTCTTCAGGCGGTCGAAGAAATCGTCCACCTTGCCCGCCATCACTTCCTCCACGAAGCACTGAATCTCCCTGTGTTAAACAACTCGTAAATCAAGGCAGTTTTATCGACATATTCGTAACCGTTCCAAAATCACTTTCTCAAAGTTCTGCACTCCTACCGGATATAGCTCGCTCATAACCACTGGATTTTGATTCTACTGCGAATGTAGTAATTTTAGACGAACATTCAAACAAACGGAATACAGGAAACAGAAAGTCCGATTGGGAATGAGGAAAATTGTGTGTTTAATTTCAAAATCGGCAATATCTTAAAGACTGTGTGTGGGGGGCTGATGTGAAAAAATAGTATATTTGCATAGACAGAATAGCAGATTGTGGCTTGTTTTAGAAGAGAATCGTTTTTATGGGAAAAATATACTGGAAAGGTGTAAAAAGGAAGTTCGATAAATTCATAGAAAGAATTCTTGACTGTATCATATTCTTTACAGATTGGTTAGGCTGATTTATGTCAATAAAATAGCGATTCAGCCTTTGTTTATTACTGATATAGCTTATATAAACCATTATTGTGATACTTATAATTAAAAATATAGATGAAACGGAATTGCATTTTATTTCAAGTCATTCTCATTATTGCAGGCCTGACTTTTTATAGTTGTAGTGTAGAAACAAAGTCACTTTCAACAGAGCAGGCTTATGCCGAACTTAAACTGCCGGAAGAACCCGACAGTTTGCAAATCCATGCGATTGTCCAGGCCTCACGGATTTGGGGGTTTGCCAAGTATCACCATCCAGCTTTTGCTTCCCGTTCTATCAATGCGGATGCTGAATATTTCTGTTTATTAAATGATGTCCTTCAGGCACCGGATTCCATGAAAAATGACATTTGTTTAAAATGGATATCAGGATTGGGCCCTTATGCAATACGTGATGAAGAAGACGACGAAAACATAGAGACTTTTAATGATTTCAACTGGATTTCAGATTCTTTTTCTTTGGGTAAATCGTTGAGTGATAGTCTTGTGAGGCTCAGGGATGCTGACCCGGAAAATAACCAATACGTAAAACAGACACCTGTCAATGTTTCGTATATTGAGACACAATATTCAGACATACCGAAAGATGATGTGGCATACCGTCTTCTCGGTGTTGCCAAATTCTGGAATGCTGTGGACAGCTATTCGCCTAACCGTAATCTCACAGACCGTCCGTGGGATGATGTACTTGCAGAATATATTGCATTGGCGTTTGACCGTTCTATCAGCTTTTCTGCTTTGTATTCCAGAATGGCTTCCGAATTGTGTGACACACACGTCAATTCGTGGTACGTCCCGATTTTCGGAGGGCGCTTTGTCCCTTTGATGTGCCAATTTGCAGAAGACCGATTGTTCGTAACCGATACATGTTCTCTTGTGCCCAATAATTTTGAAATCGGCGATGAAATCATTCTCATTGATTCTGTCAGTCCTATCAAGCGTCTGAATGACCTTGCTCCATACATACCTCATTCCAACCGGAGCTCACTTCTGAGGGACGGTTCCTATGCCACTCTGTTGACTGCGAAAAATGAAGCTTGTGTCGAGTATGTACGCGGAGGTAAAACTTACACTACCAGGATCTCGTCTGTTGACGGAAGCAAGTTTGTCAACAGGAGGTTTTCATCACAAAATACTTCAACTAAGCCTGAATTTAAAGAAGTGGCGGGCGGTATAGGTTATATAAACATCAGCAATCTTACTTGCAAAGATGAACAGGATTTGGAGAATTTCTTGGCATCTTGTGATAAACTAATTATCGATTTACGTTCATATCCGGCAGAATACGATGTGCTTCACAAACTATTGCCCACTTTCTTCTTTTCTCAGGCCAGAGAAGCAGCAGAAGTTTTATTGCCACAAGCTCACCGGCCAGGTGGTTTCATCCGGACTACGGTATCGACGAGAAAAACATCTGAACCGGATAAACTCTATAAAGGAAAAGTTGTTTTATTGGTGAATGTGCATTCGCAATCTATGTCTGAATACTTTACAATGTTTCTGCAAACTATACCGGGTTCTGTGACTGTCGGAAGCCAGACAGCAGGTGCTGATGGTGATGTGACAAGAATCCAGCTCCCTTATGCTTCATTCAACATTACAGGTGCCGGGATATGCTATCCTGACGGAACAAATGCCCAGCGTAATGGAGTGAAAATAGATAAGGTTGTGGAACCCTCGGCCGAAGGAATGATACGTGGGGTGGATGAACAGCTGCAGGCGGCAATTGACTATCTGCAAGGAGGACACATCTGATTTCAAAAACGGTTTTTATGAAACACATATTTATATCCATTCTGCTTGTATTAAGCACATCTCTGAAGGCACAAAGTATTCAGAAAATAGATTCCCTGTTGTTGGGAGCCTATGAAAGTGACCAGAAAATCAGAACAGAGTCCATGACTCTGATGAGCAAGTTGAACAGTGCCGGAGCTAATGACGTTCCGGTCTCTGTAATAGATTCTCTTATGCTATTTCAGGAGCAGACGCAGGCGATTGACAAGGAAAATCAGATTCTTGTTGCTTCAATATTGAAGAAAGGATTGCCGGAAGGTTTATCATCGCAATCCTATAAAGCTATATGGTTGATTGTAGATCATGCCGATTTGAAATTCCAGAAGAAACATCTCCCGATAATGGAAGAAGCTGTACGAAAAAAGCTGATAAGTGTCGGCGATTATGCCGTTTTGACAGATAGAATCAGAATGAGAGAAGGTAAGCCGCAGAAATATGGAACACAATCTTATACCGTCACTGTAGACGGCCGGCAGGTTATCTATATCTGGCCCGTAGAAGATACCAAAAGGTTGAATGAACTTCGCAGTGAAATTGGTGCCGGTGATATTGAAACATATATCCAAGTCCTTAAGGCTACGGCTGGATGTGATGTAATTTACAATCCGGAACTGACGGTTCATCAAATGAAAAAGATGGGATTACTGAAAAATATGAATACAAGCAAATAGAAAATCTTATGAACCAGCCACTATCCTATATCGGATTTATTTTATGTCTTGTCCTGATTGCAGTCTGCTTCATTGCTATTCTTTATTTATCATATAAAAAGAGTGGCAGATTGCGTGACATGGTATGTTTTGTAATTTCCCCAAGAGATGTTCTGGTCTTGGATTTCAAAATCGTCAGTATCTTAAAAACTGTACTGTGGTTCTTTATTATCCATATATCTTTTACTTTTGTATATCATTTTGTTGACCTTGTGTTTTATTCGGAAAGCGTAGAAACAAGTATCGGAAATTCTGTACAGACCTTGCCACTATGGGTTATCCTTTTACTGCCGCCTATACTGGAAGAAACAGCCTTCCGTCTGCCTCTCAAACGCAAGAGGCTGTACATTACATTGTCAAGTGCAGCGATAATGTTCTTTTTATCGGCCATCATATTTTCCACCAAGGTTTACCATGTTACATGGGTAAGACTTTTTTCATGTGCAATTTTAGCATTGATCACGTGGCTTTGGGGATATAAATGGGTTTCAAAGGTCAATTTCAAAATCTGGTTATGGATTCTGGTACTTTCCTTTTCCATACTACATATTATAAATTATGACCTCAGTACAATGGATATAGGTGAATGGATTCGGATTGTCTTAAAAGAAGTTGTTAAGATACCGAGTGCCTTGATGTTTAGCTATGTGAGAATCAAGCATGGTTTCGGCACTTCTGTAGCCTTGCATTTTATTATCAATCTTTCTGTCTGTATGCTTGGTTCAATGGCATGAAAATGGTAACTTTATGGTTAGATTGCATGCAATGTGCTTATTGCTACAGAAAAAACGAATAAAAATAAAATATCTCGATTATGTTCAAAAAAATTTGTACTATTTTCTGCTTGCTCATTTCTCTGAGCATACAAGCACAGAATGTTGATGTACGAGTCGGACAGCTTATCAATGAAAGTAATTGGTTTGAGCTGGAACAGACATTGAAAACAACTCCTGCCGATTCCATATCGCCATTTTTACGCCAGTTGGCTACTGCCATGACGCATCATTATTTTAACCGACCGGACTCAGCATGCGTCGTGCTCTATGATTTGTTAAGCAATCATCAACAGGAGTTGGGAGACTACACCATGAATATGGTTCTCTTGTATAGTGCCAATCTGGCGAGAACCGGTCATTACAATGATGCTGCCGATCTTCTTCAGAATCTCTATAGCCAACTGGCTGCTATGGGAACTGATAGCACCCTAACCGAACCATATAAAGCTCAGGCACAGCAGTATCGTGCGTTGGCTGCTTGCGGTCCTTTCTATCGGCCGCTTCATAAATCGGGTGAATACCGTATTCCGATGGTTATTAATGATAATGATGGGCAACACTCCATTGAAATGGAAGGGAGTATCAATGGAAAAGAAGGGCGTTTCCTGTTCGATACAGGGGCCGGGGGAAACCTGATAACTCCCAAATTGGCAAAGGAATATGGATTGCGTCCTTTGGATACCGACATTACCGTGGCAGGTGTTGGAGGTTTGAAAGAGGGTGGATATGCTATCGCAGATACATTACGTATCGGCGGAATGACCTGGGTAAATGTACCTTTTGCTGTAATTGATACCCATACCGGGCATGAAGAAGCCGATAAGTTTAATGAAAAATACCAGCTTCCTCCTGTCATCGGACTCCCTGTCATGTTTTGTATGCAGGAAATCCAGTTGGATTTTGCCCGCCGAGAACTTGTTATCCCGGCCATACCTACTCCGAATCCGCTGGGCAGAAGTAACCTCATACGTACAGATACGGAAGGGTTGCAATTGAAAACAGCCGATGAGAGCGGACATCCTGTGTATCTTCATTTTGACACAGGTTTTTATTACACTAATATGGAACCAATCTGGTACAACCGTCACCGTCAAGTAGTGGATGCTACGGGGGTACCTGACTCATTACGCATTGCCGGAATAGGGGGCGTGGCAATTACCCGCACCTACAAGTTACCGCAAATGAAAATTCAGATAGGAAACGGCACCGCGACGATTGACTCTATCAAGGTGAATACGGGCATTGATTTGCATACTGGACAACTAAAGACAACCGCCTTTTCTAATGGTGCAGAAGACGGTGTGCTTGGTTTGAACGCACTGGAACAGTTCTCAAAAGTGATTATCAACTTAAAGGATATGTACATGGAGGCCATCCCATTTACAGAGAAACAGTAAGCACATTGTGTTTCAATAGAATTTAAGGGAGAACCAACCGGTAATATACCGGAAGATTCTCCCTTTTTAATTGAATCTATGATTCTGAAGAACAAAAATAGTAATGTAACACAGTGAATGTGTGGATTGTTGTCTCTTTGTAGATAGCATTAAATTAAGATGATAGATTGTCAGGCTGATGTCAGTAAAATGTCAGTCTTCTGATAGCTGCTTTTTCTTGCCAAACCTTACTTTTGTACAAAAACAGCTATCCGTCATGAGAAGATTGAAACTTATTTTTTTGCTGCTTTGCAGTATCATGTGTATAATATCGGCATGGGCCCAACATACCGTCAAGGGTGTGGTGAAAGATTCCAAGGAACAGTCTATAACCGGGGCCTCAGTAGTAATCAGATCTAAAACAGATTCTCTTTATTACAAAGGAGGAACCACGGACGGTGAAGGTCAATTTGCCATAGAAGGACTGAAGTCCGGGAATTATGGTGTTGAAATCTCATTCTTGGGCTACTCGAATTATTATCAGGATCTGAAACTGGACAAGACTACTGATTTGGGAATAATTCACCTGCAGGAAAGTTCCATGAACCTGGAAGAGGTCGTCGTAACGGCAAGCATGGTGAAAAGATTTGCTGACAAGAAAGAATATAAATTGACCAATGCTGAAAAGGGACAATACAGCAGTGCATTGTCCGCATTGGAATTTTTACCCAAGATACAGGTTCTTGACCAGAGTGTCTCATCAGTTGACGGCAAGGCAGTAAAGATCCTGATTAACGGGGTTCCGTCAACTCCTACTGACCTCTCTGTCATATCGCCCGAGAACATTGCAAAAATAGACTATTACACACAACCGTCCATCCAATACTCCAATATGGGATTGGGAGCGGTCATAAATGTTGTGACCAAAGAAAAGCAGAACGGAGGTTCTGTCGGCATCAATACCCAGAATGCTGTGACCACAGGCTTCGGCAACAATGTGGTCAACTTCAAATACAACTGGGGAAATTCACAGATAGGCGTAACATACAATATCAATTACAGGAACTATAACAAAAGGGTATTGGATGAAGAAATGGCATATTCTGTCGGGGGGACAGATTACCAAAAGACAAAAAGCGGATGCAACAGCCCGTATGCCTATGAACAGCAGATGGCTGAAATCAGCTTTAACAATTCGAAAACGGACAACTATCTCTTCAGTGCAAAACTGTCACTCAACTCATTGAACCGCAGACGTTCCTCAATGCAGGACATCACGTCAAGAATAAATGACGTGGAATCCATTAAAACCGGTGAAAGTTCAGACAGAGACAAATACATCAGTCCGGTTATGGATATGTATTTCAGTAAATCATTCGGTTCCAAACATGAGCTGATAATGAATCTTGTAGGTACTTACTATAAGTCAGACTATGACTATGAATACGAGGAACTGTTGGATGAAAAAACGGATTTTGAAACGGCAACGGTCATAAATACGGATAAATACTCCGTTATCGGCGAGGCTCTTTATAACTATAAAATGAAGAAGACGAACCTGTATGTGGGAGCCAGATATATGTACAATAACAGCGTTCAGAACAACCTGCCTTCAAACAACAAAATAACAACCAATGAAATTTATTCCTATTTAGGAATAACGGGAATGTTGGGAGAAAGATTCAATTACAGTATAAGCGCCGGTGTAAACAACAATATATTTACCACCATTGAAAACAAGGTCTACAACTTTACCTATTTCCGCCCGCAGGTGAAATTGGGATATTTCATAGACCAGAGTTCGGATTTGATGTTCAATTATGAGGTGAACACTGAAAACCCGTCAGTGTCTTCACTCACTTACAATCCTTATTTCAAGGATCCCAATTATTTATTCGCGGGAAATCCGAATTTGACCCCGAGCAACAATCACAATCTGTTGCTGTCATACTTCAAAGGCTTCAAGAAATTTATAATCAATGCTGAGGTGGGATATTCATATATAAAAGATGCCATCGCACCGATTTTCCAATCGGATGATACAAACATCATTGAGACATTTGGTAACCTGGACAACGCTCAGAATATGAAAGCCAGTCTGTTTCTGCAATGGTACCCGTTTTCAAACAATATACTCAGGTTGAGACTGTACTCTGAAGTGTTCCATCAGATAAACAGACTGGGCGATTCACGGTGGAATCATACGGGCTATTCGATTATTCCGTCAATATATCTTGCATACAATAAATGGGGCTTGCAGCTGTTCTACCAGACCCAGAAAAAATCCCTTATCGGACAGACGACGAAAAACATACCAAGTATGGCATCGGTAGAACTGTTTTACAAGCCAGTCAAGAACCTGACCATCACCGGAGGCATAAGATACCCGTTCTATGATTCATGGAAACAGGTTACATCCGTATCAGGAACACCTCTTCTACAACGTACAGAAACCGAGAGAATCATCAACAATGCCAATATGGTGTATATAAATCTTGCTTACAATTTTTCATTCGGAAAGTCCAAGTCAGGCGTGAAACTGAAGATGCAGAATAAAGATAAAGATTCAGGAATACTGAACAGAAATTGATAGCTTCAAGAATTAAAATGGGAGAATCCGCCGGCAATACGCTGAAAGATTCTCCCTTTTTGCTATCTCAGTCCTGTATATTCCTGAATATACGTAATGCAGAACGCAATCATATAACTACATGTTTTACTATTAATATATTCTTCATATTTCATTGATTATAAATTTATTTCATATATTTGTGAAATAAGCAAAAATCAAATTTCTAATATACTTAGAGACGATGATTTGCAAGGTAAGGAAAATATAGAAACGAGTAATGAGTATGAACAGAATTGTAATCTCTTGTCTTTTATTTGCAGCTCTTTTCATTGTAGGGTGTAGCAAAGATGAGCCTCATGACATTGTAAATGAAATCAAGATGTCCGTTTCTGCCGAAACAGGTACGTACATACCATGGGGAAGTGATACTCCAGTAGAGTGTATGCTTGTTATGTCTGAAGACAATCCCGGTGTATGGGAACCGCTTGCCTTCGGAAGAATTGAAGGATTTACATACGAAGGAGGACATGAATATTACCTTTCGGTAAAACGGACCATCCTTGCAAATCCTCCAACAGATGGTTCAGACCGCACATATTCACTTATTAGAGTTCTTGAAGACCGATTGATGACCGAATCGGAAGAACCGGAAGAAGATAAAGAAATCAAAACGGAAGAAGACATTGTATATTACGATAAATGTCCTTTCAATAAGTATGCAATGGAAAAAGAGCTGCTGGTTGACAGCGAAGGAAATATAAGATATAATAACGGAGACCGTTTGCCGCCTTATGACATGGCCCGGCTCTGGATAGAAGACGTACTACCTAAAGATGATCCGAATTGGATTGAATTCCAAAAAGTACCTTATATGGCCATCTATTCATTCGTCTTGTCACCTTTTACGGATGAACTCCGACTGGTGAGAAACGATCCTATGTTCAAGGAAGCCATACCGGAAAGTGAATTTAATGACATTCTATCCATGAAATCCGGTGAAAAAGTCCATTATGCGCTCATTCTTGTCAATGTGTATATGGACGGACTTCAGAAATTAGAATTTACAATAACGAAACAATAAATATTTAAGGGAGAACCTGACAGTGCAACACCGAATGGTTCTCCCTTTTTCTTTTACATTTTAAGATAAATCTCGTTCGGAAAGATATGAAAAAGGAACGGTTTTTCAAAGTTGCGTAAGAAATTGGCCAGACGCTTCTTCGTTTTCCCGAGAACGTCCGTCTGATGTGTACGTCTCCCTTTCCGGCTTATCCGTTCCATGGAGAGAAGCCCTTTAATAACCGAAAGGAACACAAAAAGGACTCATGGACAAAAGTCTGTGTACAAAAAACAATACTTGCAAGAAAACAACTTTCTAACTTCAACTCATTTTATAAATATGATTTGACAGGTACAAGTGAAAATACTTTTTTTGCTTTAAAGATCCTATTAGGATGGAATGGGCGAGAGCAGATTGAAAACATGAAGACAAGGGAAGTCTCTCCTGCCACCATGAATGCTAAAGACATGGAAACAGGAGTTCAGTATTATTTTGTTGTCGGTAATCATGATATGCCAGAGAATGTTTTAGTTTCTCTATATCATAATTGGGGAGTCTAATACCTCTGTATCAGAAATACAGGGGGCAAACATCCCTCACGCAAGCATGTATATGTAAAATCACATACTCATTCCAAAACCATTGACGGGACAAGCAATACACCACTACCTTAATGAAGTCATTCTCGTGAAGTGAGAAAAACGATTGATGGTAGCTTATTTAATTCATCTCTATAATTGCAAATCAATTATAAAAACTATATTTGTATGTTTCTGAAGCAAATTGATAAAGTATGAAAACATCGTTAGCAATAGTAATTTCCAGAGAGCTTTCAAGTTTTAGCTTCTATAAAGATGCACTCTATGCATTTGAGAGCGTACTATCAAAAGGGTTACTTGGATTTAACTCTGATTTAGTGGAAGAAATATGTATAAGGCTTAAATGTGAGTCACCGGTGTTCGCTCAATTTTCTCAAGCACAACGCCCTAAATACTATGAGGATAAAACTTTTAAATATAGAGGTTCTGTAACTCCTGAGGTAAGATTGTATAAATGTCTCACGGCAGATTTTGTGGTGGATTTTGAAAGTTATTTTAAGTTGACTACGAAAGAAGAATGTCTCAAATATCTGGCCCTTTCATTCATAGATTTTTTAAAGAACTTAAAATATCCGGGCAAATTGAAGAAATTCGAAAAAGAGAAACTGCTTCAGGCTGTCAAAAACATCTTTATAGAGAACTCCATCATATCAGAGCAGGATGGCGTATAGTTCACCTGAATTGAATCTATGCAATCATTTGACAACTCGTGTCACCTCAAATGTAGAAAAACCCATCAGCAAGTAGTACATCACTAACCTCGATGATGTAATTTTTGTAAAGTGAAAAAGATAAGGTGCTGATAATGATTGGATTATTTTATAAGTATAGCGAAAATTGTTACAGGATAGTCACGCGTTATACCACTTTCTGAAAAAGCTCTAATTTTACAATAAAAAGACAGGCATTGGAGCATTTTTCCGCCTATTTTTTATATTTGTCATTATACAACAAATGATATTTCTCACTTCACACAAGATGGAAAATTTCAGACTTAAAAACAGATGGATGTATGGAGGCTACATCATCCTGTGGTGGGTCCTCGGAGGACTGATATTCTATTGCCTCCTGAACCTAATCACCCAATCCCCTAAGGAGGAAGCAGACTTCCTGTATCCTTATTCATCCTATATGCTGAGCGGAATTCTCATCAGCTGGATGCACAGCCGCACTTATTACGTCGTAGGGAAGGACATACTGCAGATACGTACTCCTTACGTCCTTCTGAAGACGCTGGTCTTACACGATATCGTACAAGCAGTGCATTATGACTCCACCCGGTTCAATGCGCGCCATGGGTGGTACAACGTATGCCTGACCCTCCAGAAAGGAAAGAAGGTCTATCTGTATGCGAAAGATGGGGAAAAACTCATCGCGCTTCTACTTTCACTTCCTGAATGTTCCGCAGCTCGTCACTGAAGTTGACACCAATCCGATAGACCGTGC
>ERZ1673701.593-NODE-593-length-39899-cov-9.145743_pt1 | contig 39899 bp, 36 predicted proteins | sample MGYA00580231_ERZ1673701 | MGnify/ENA primary metagenome ERZ1673701 (study PRJEB41218, sample SAMN15661798) | gut metagenome | host: Homo sapiens | place: Canada: London | collected 2015-08-20/2019-03-30 | study: EMG produced TPA metagenomics assembly of...
TGAATGTTCTCCATGTAATTTTTCAGCTTTGCAGGGTCGTCCAGATGCCGGGAGGCAAGGTCTGCGTAACCGATAATGGCGTTCATGGGCGTGCGGATGTCATGCGACATATTGAACAGGAAGGTGGATTTGGCCCGGTTTGCGCTCTCGGCGTTTTCCGCAGCGATCTGCAATTTTGCATTCAGCTCCTGCGTATCGTTCGCGGCTTTCCTTGCGGCAGCTTCGGCTTTGCGCGCTTTTTGGAGCAGCTTCAAGATCGTAAGCAGGAATGCTGCCACACAAATGCTGCTGACCAGCAGGACCTTAACGAAGTTATCCCTTATAAACTCGCCCAGGGTGACTTTCCGCGCGGCGCTTTTGTACATTGCCAAAGAGGCGGTAAGCATATTGGCAGGCATCGCCTTGATCGTTTTGTTCAGGATGGACAGCAGGATGCCGTTTCCGCTGTTGACCGCAAAGCAGGATTTGGCAGGGCTGGGCAGCGGAACGCTGTAAAAGTCGTATTTCTTGTTGTATGTACCCTCGCTGCCAGTCCCCGTGACAAAGCAGTCTGCCTGTCCGCTTTCCACCAACTTTGCCGCATCCTCCGGTGCAGCGCAGTCCACGATTTCCCACTGCGGATAATAAACCGCAAGGTACCTTGTCAGGGAAATCTTGTTTTGGGGCACGGCAACGCGGTTCGCTTGGCTTTCATTAAAGTGCTGTTTGTTCGTGACCGCCATCATATTGGAGGTCCACGTTGTGTTGGTGCAGGCAACGCGATACTCTTCCGCCAGATTGGGACTCTGGTCGAAATGGAAAACCATGTCGATCTCGCCTGATTTCAGCGCATCAAGTTCCGCTTTTTGGCTGTCATAACCGACCATCTGGAATTCCAGCTCCTGATTTCCCAGACAATCCTTGGCAAACCGAATATAGTCCGTAATGGTCCCGGTAAGTTCCCCGGTGGAAGGGTCATAGACGCTGACGCCGCTGTCACCCGTCAGAAAGCCCATCCGGATCGCGCCGTGCTTTTTGAGCCACGCCTTTTCCTCTCCCGTAAGGATCGGGGTATAATCCATCGAGAAATACCTTTTATAGAGATCCGCCGTATAAAAAGGATCGGCGTCCTCCAGCGCGCGCATCGCATTGTCCAGTTCTTCCTTGATATCCGCACGGTCTTTGTTGATTGCATAGTAGATGTCGGAGCTTCCCACGCGGGTTATGGTCGAGATGCCAAGCTCCGTCCAGAAGGATTCTTCCATCGAAACAAAGCAGTCGATCTCATGGTTTGCCAGCTTTTGCTTGGCATCCTCATTGTTGGAGATGTTGACGTGCTGCGTTTTCAGGTCGTATTTTTCTTCCCATTCGGTCAGCATAACCTCCGGCTCGGTTCCCATCAGAACGCCGATCTTTTTGCCGTTCAGCGTCTTGAAGTCGGAAGCGGTGATGTCCTCGCGCGAGAGATCGGCGTAGAGGTAATCTTTTTCCTCCCCCATCGGCTCGTCCGAAAACAGCATCTCCTCGGTGCGGTCCTCCGTATAGGAAATATCGCCCATAATGTCGATTTCGCCGTTTTTGAGTTTTTCAAAGCAGTCTGACCAGTCGCAGGTCACATACTCGAGCTGCCAGCCTGTATAGCCGGATAAGGTCTGCAGCAATTCGTAGCCGTAGCCCTTTCTTATGCCCTTCTCGTTGACATAGTTGAAGGTGTCCTCAAACGAGCCGACACGGACGACCTTTGCAGGGACGGTTTCTGCGGCAGCCTTCACGGGAAACAGAGCCGGCAGCAACAGCAGCAGGCACAGCATCGCACAGATGCTTCTCCATGTCGGGGTCTGCATGGCTTTGCGCGTTCCGGAGTTTTTCATTCTTTCCCATCTTTCTCCGCCCCAGGCGGCTGCATTTTGATTTCATTTCCGCACCGCCGATTTCAGGAAGGTCATGGCAGCCTCCATCGTATCGGGTTGTCAGCAGCTTTCTTGAACAGTATATACCAACATATACAGTATGTATTATAGCATTGTCGCGAAATCGTTTCAAGATTCTTTCGTTGGGTAGCGTAAACAAATATAAGGCAATACCGCATAATTCGCGGGAATTATGCGGTATTGCCTTAGGTCGTCATCGCAGACGATTTTAGAATCGGTATAATTATTCAGGCAGTTGAATCTCCGGCATCAGCTCATCGGAGACGACTTGCAGCATTTCCTCCAATTTAGCCAGGTCATCGGGACCGAAGCGCTGTTTAGCGCGCTCCATGACAAGGTGCAAGTAGGAATAACTGATGTTATAGTAATCAATGTACTTTTGGGTCGGGCGCAGGCGGTATTCCCGCTTGTCGATGGTGGACTGGATGCGCTCTACATAGCCTTTTTTGACCAGTGAGTTGATCTTATAGGCGGCGTTGGGGGTAGAAAGATTCATCATGTGGCTGAACTGCGCAATCGTAGGTTCGCCCAATGCCATGATGACTTCCATGCAGAAAGATTCTACCGTCGTCAGCGTGGCTTCGCGATCCTCGAATCGACTGAAGATCTGCTTATAGAAGTGCAGTTTGAATTTGGTATATACCCGTCCGAATGTCTGGTCCAGCATAGCGAGAATCCCCCTGTAGGTTAGTGGATTTATTATAGCACATTCCGCCATGTAAAACCAGCCCTCAGGCATCCGTGAGAACAAACGTCAGCTCGGCGTTGGCCGCGCGCACGCCGTCCACCCATGCGGTGGCCTTGCCGATGCCTACCGGGCCATGCTGTTCTATCAGCTCACATTCCAGTATCAACACATCGCCGGGTATGACCTGCCGGCGGAAACGGGCGTTTTTTACACCGCCGAACAGGGCGAGCTTTCCACGGTTTTCCGGCAGGCTTAACGCGGCTACCGCCCCGGTCTGGGCCAGCGCTTCCAGAATTAGCACACCGGGCATAACGGGGTGTCCCGGAAAGTGCCCCTCAAAAAACGGTTCCGTGCGGGTCACGCATTTAACGCCCCGCGCCCATTGGCCGGGGGTGTAGTCCAGGATCTTATCCACCAAAGCAAACGGGTAACGGTGCGGCAGGATCTCTTCGATCTCTGCCGCGCTCATGGCTCGGGGCGGCTCATTTGGCGTATAGTTCATCCTCATCCCTCCCAGCGTTTGAATACCACGCAGGCGTTATGGCCGCCAAAGCCCAGACTATCGCTCATGGCATACTCCACCTGCGCCGCGCGCCCATGGTTGGGGATATAGTCCAGATCCAGCTCCGGGTCCGGCTCCTGCAAATTGACGGTGGCGGGCAAAAAGGCATCGTGCAGAGCCAGCGCGGTAAATACGCCCTCTACCCCGCCTGCACCGCCCAGCAGATGGCCGGTCATCGACTTGGTAGAAGACACGGCCAGCTTGTACGCATGGCCGCCGAACACCGTTTTGATGGCAGTTGTCTCGCAGCTGTCATTCAGGTGGGTGGACGTCCCGTGGGCGTTGATGTAGCCGATCTGTTCAGGCACTACCCCGCCGTCGGCCAGCGCCAGCCGCATACAGGCCGCACCGCCTGCGCCGTCCGGTGCCGGGGCGGTAAAGTGGTAGGCGTCGCAGTTAGCGCCATAGCCCACGACCTCGGCATAAATTTTGGCACCGCGCGCTTTGGCGGCCTCGAGTTCTTCCAGCAGCAGTACGCCGCTGCCCTCGCCCATCACAAAGCCGCTGCGGCGGGTATCAAAAGGGATCGAGGCCCGGGCCGGGTCGTCCGCCGTGCAAAGGGCTTTCATGCTGGCAAAGCCGCCCACGCCCAGCGGGCTGATGCAGCTTTCGCTGCCGCCGCAGAGCATGCGGTCCTCGTATCCATCGCGGATACGGTGGAACGCATCGCCGATTGCATTGGTGCCGCCTGCACAGGCGGTGGTGGGGCAGCTGCACATGCCCTGCAAGCCAAAACGGATGGCGATCTGCCCCGCCGCCATATTGCCAATGGACATGGGGACAAAATAGGGACTGACCTTTTCAAAGCCGCGCTGCTGACCGCGGGTGTGTTCTTCCTCGATGGTGGGCAGGCCGCCGATGCCGCTGGAAAGAATCACGCCAAACCGCGTATGGTCGATTTCTTCCAGCGCAAGGCCGCTGTCGCGGACGGCTTCGTCGGCGGCGGCCACGGCAAACTGGGTAAAGCGTGCCATTTTGCGGGCTTCGCGCTTGTCGATGCGCGCGGCGGGGTCAAAGTCCTTGACCTCTGCGGCCAGCTTTACTTTAAAATCAGCCGTATCAAAAGCCGTGATCGGTCCTACTGCGCAGCGGCCAGCCTTAATGTTCGCCCAGCTTTCTGCCACCGTATTGCCGGTAGGATTTACCGTGCCAAGGCCGGTAATAACGACCCGGCGTCTCTTTTTTGTGTCCATTGCACACCTCACATTCCCATTCCGCCGTCAACGCAAAGGACCTGCCCGGTAATATACCCGGCCTGCTCCCCTGCCAGAAAAGCCACCGCCGCCGCAACATCCTCGGCATGGCCGATTTTGCCTGCCGGGATGGCCGCTTGTGCTGCGGCACGGGCCGGTTCTGACAGCACGGCGGTCATATCTGTTGCAATAAAACCGGGAGCCACAACGTTGGCGGTGATATTGCGGGCCGCATACTCTTTGGCAGCGCTTTTCGTCAGGCCGATCAGCCCCGCCTTGCTGGCTGCGTAGTTGGCCTGACCCGCGTTGCCGTGCAGACCGACAACACTGCTGACGCTGATGATGCGCCCATACCGCTGGTGCATCATAAAGCGGCAGGCCGCTTTGGTGCAGAAAAACGCCCCCTTCAGGTTGGTGGCAAGCACATTGTCAAAATCAGCTTCGGTCATCCGCAGAAGCAATTTGTCGGCGGTAATGCCCGCGTTGTTGACCAGCACATCGATTCGCCCAAAAGCGGCAACGGTATCTTCTACCAGTTTCTGACATGCTTCGGGGCTGCGCACGTCCGCCTGCAGCGTGACAGCCTGCACGCCAAGGGCGCGGCAGGCTGCGGCTGTTTCCTCGGCAGCGGCAGCGCTGCCGGCATAGTTGACGGCAATGTTCATGCCGTTTTCGGCCAAAGCCCGGCAAATGGCACGGCCAATGCCTTTGGCCCCGCCCGTAACCAGAGCGGCACGGCGCAAGTTTTCGGTTTGCGGCATGGTCAGGCTCCTTTCATGGTGCGCAGCAGCTGTTGCAGCTGCGCGGCAGTTTCCACCGGATAGCACGAGATAGCACTTCCCACAGTCTTTTTGACAAACCCGGTCAACGCCCTGCCGGGACCGATCTCAATGGCGGCGTCCACGCCCAATTCTGCCAGACGGCGGACGGTCACCTCCCAACGCACGCCGGACTGCACCTGTTTTTCCAGCAGCGCGGCAATGGTGTCGGTTTCCTCCATCTCGTGTCCCAGGCAGTTGAACAGCACAGGGAACTGCATCGGCGCAAAGCGGACAGCCTTACATTTTTCCCGCAGTGCATCCCCTGCCGGGTGCATCAATGAGGTATGGAACGGGCCGCTGACATTCAGCGGCAGGCAGCGTCGTGCCCCGGCAGCAAGCGCCAACTCGGCAGCTTTATCGACAGCGGCCTTGTCGCCGCCAATGACCAGCTGGCCGGGGCAGTTGTAGTTGCAGATCTGCACAACACCTTCGTCGGCGGCTGCATTGCAGCATGCCTGCAAGGGGGCTTCGTCCAGCCCCAAAACGGCTGTCATCCCGCAGGTGCGCCCCGCCGCAGCCGCAGCCATTGCCTTACCGCGGAAAGCCGTTAAAGCGACTGCGGTCTGCACATCGAACACCCCCGCACAGGCCAGGGCAGAATACTCCCCCAGCGACAGCCCCGCCGCATAATCCGGTGTGACGCCTGCCTCCCGCAGTACGGCAGTAAGGCCAGCGGCAAACGCCGTCATGCAGGGCTGGGTGTATTGGGTCTCGCTCAATACACCGGCTGCGTCGGTAAAGCAAACTTCTTTCAAATCAAAATCCACCGCCGCGTCGGCTTCGTCAAAAGCAGCGCGGAAAGCCGGGAAAGTCTCGTAAAGATCCCGGCCCATACCGGCGTGCTGGCTTCCCTGCCCGGCGTATAAAAATGCTAGTTTCATAAGGTGATCTCCTTGTACACCCCGGCGATGCAGTCTTTGGCTTCGCTTACCATCGCGGCAAAAATTTCTTCCACCGGGCGGACTTCGTGCAGCAGCCCTGCGGCCTGTCCGGCCATCAGGCTGCCATTCTCGGTGTCACCGTCAAACACAGCCTTGCGCAGACTGCCTAAAGTAAAGCGTTCCAGCGCCATTTTATCAGCCCCGGCCTTTTCCTGGCGGACATACTCGCGGCTCATGCGGTTTTTCAGTACACGCACAGGGGTGCCGCCGATGCGCCCGGTCACGATGGTATCACTGTCGCGGGCTTTTAACAGGGCGGCTTTATAGTTTTCATGGATGGGGCACTCGGTGCTCGCCAGCAGACAGGTACCGACCTGCACACCGCACGCCCCCAATGCCAGCGCAGCAGCCAGCCCTCGTCCATCGGCAATGCCGCCCGCAGCGATGACCGGCACATGGACGGCATCGACGACCTGCGGGACAAGTGCCATCGTGGTCATCTCGCCCACATGGCCGCCGCTCTCGGTACCTTCGGCAATAACGGCGTCAATGCCGAGCGGTTCCAGATGTTTGGCCAAAATGGCTGCCGCCACCACGGGGATGACCGTGATACCGGCTGCTTTCCACGCGGCCATGTACTTTCCCGGATTTCCCGCCCCGGTGGTGACGAGCTTTACGCCCTCCTCCACCACGATTTTGGCAAATTCATCCGCCTGCGGGTGCATCAGCATGATGTTCACGCCAAAGGGCTTGTCGGTCAGTGCGCGGCAGCGGCGGATGTTTTCCCGCAGGGAGTCCGCGTCCATGCCGCCGGAGCCGATCAGCCCCAGCGCCCCGGCGTTGGAACAGGCAGCGGCAAACTCACCCGTGGCAATATTGGCCATGCCGCCCTGTATAATGGGATATTTTGTACCTAAAATTTCATTGAGCAGCTTCATTTTCTACCCTCATACGTCAGCAGCATCCCGCCCCATGTCAGCCCGCCGCCAAAGCCGATGCAGGCCAGCGTCTGGCCGGGTCGCAGCAGATCACTTTCCGCCATTTCGTGCAGGGCAATCGGGATGCTGGCAGCACTGGTGTTGCCGTGACGGCTTATGTTTTTGTAAAACTTTGACGGTTCTGCGTGTAAACTTTTGACGCAATGGTCAATTATGCGGCTGTTGGCCTGGTGGCAGACTACCCAGTCCAGATCAGACAATGTCTTTTGGCTGCGGTCCAGCACGGCTTGCAGACAGCGCGGTATAGCCTCCACGGCAAAGCGGAAAACCGCCTTGCCGTCCATCGTGATCGGCGCGGTATCGCAGGCCGCAGGGCCGCCCGCGCGGATCGCTTCACTGCCCCGTGCGCCTAATGTTACGGCGAACGGGGCATTTTCGGCCAGCTCAAAAACAGCCGCACCCGCGCCGTCGCCAAACAATACACAGGTCGTGCGGTCAGTCGGGTCCACCATGCGGGAGAGTGCCTCGCAGCCAATGACCAGCGCATACCGCCCGCCCAGCGTGCTCAGGAGCCCGTGGGCCGCGGCGGCGGCATAAATAAAGCCAGAACAGGCCGCATTTACATCAAAGGCAGGCCGGTTTTCCGGCAGACCCAAGGCAGCCTGTACGCGGCAGGCAATGCTTGGGGTAGCCGTCGGGGCCGAGAGCGTTGCCACAACACAGCAGGCAATGTCGTTTGCCGCCAGACCGCTGCGGGTCAGGGCCTGACGGGCGGCGGTGACAGCCAGCGTGGCGGCATCCTCGTTTTCGGTGCAGTAATAGCGCTGGCAGATGCCGGTGCGGGTCGTGATCCATTCGTCGCTGGTGTCCACCTGTCGGCGCAAGTCCTCGTTCGTCACTACACGGCCGGGCAATGCCCCACCGGTAGCCAGCAGCTGTAAGCCTTTCATGCGCCCCTCATTTCTCCGATGCGGCGGTATTTTTTGTAGCGCTGGTCTGCCAACGCTTTGCCGCTCATCTTGCATAAAGCGGCAAGGTGCGCCGCAATGGCAGTGTCCAACCGGCTGAAAAGCAGCTGCCGTCCACGCTGTGCGCCGCCCAGCGGTTCGGGGATGACTTCTTCCACAATGCCATCTGCGTACAGGTCCTGTGCCGTCAGCTTCATCATGGTGCAGGCCTCGCCGCTGCGGGAAGCATCTTTCCACAGAATACTGGCAAACCCCTCGGGGCTGAGCACTGAGTACACGGCATTTTCCAGCATCAGAATGTGGTTGGCAACGCCCAGACCCAGCGCGCCGCCGCTGGACCCCTCGCCTGTGACAATGGCCAGCACCGGGACGGTCAGGCCGCTCATCTCCATCAGGTTGCGGGCAATGGCTTCCCCTTGGCCGCGTTCTTCCGCATCCTTGCCGGGGTAAGCACCGGGAGTGTCAATAAAAGTGATGATGGGACGGTGAAATTTTTCCGCCTGTTTCATCACGCGCAGGGCCTTGCGGTAGCCCTCCGGTCCCGGCATGCCAAAGTTGCAGCGCAGATTTTCTTCCAGCGTAGTTCCTTTACGGTGCCCCAAAACGGTAACGGGCATCCCGTGGAACCGTGCGATCCCGCATAAAATGGCCGCATCCTCTTTGCATTGTCGGTCACCGCACTGCTCAAAAAAGTCGGTAAACAAATTGTCGATCATTTCGGTTATATGCGGGCGGTCAGGGCGGCGGGCCAGAAAAACGCGGTCCGCCGGCGTCAGCGAGGTGCAGCGCTGTAAAAGCGTGTTTTCCTCTGCGGAAAGCTCAGCCAGTTCAGCCGCATGGGTGGTCGTGCTCGCCATTTCGGCGTCATCGGCACGGCTGCACAGCGCGTCGATCTGCGCGTCCAGCGGTTCCAACTGCTGCAAAACTTCTTTGATCATCTGCGCTTCCTCCCCTGCGTGTGGAGCTGCAAGATCCGCGTTAAGACCTCTTTTAACTCGGTGCGCGGTACGACCTGATCCACAAAACCGTGTTCCAGCTGGAACTCGCTGCGCTGGAACCCGCCGGGCAGTTTTTCACCGATGGTCTGTTCAATGACGCGCGGCCCGGCAAAGCCGATGAGTGCCCCCGGTTCGGCGAGCGTAATATCACCCAGACTGGCAAAACTGGCCGTGACTCCGCCTGTGGTGGGGTGGGTCAGCACGCTGATGTACAACCCGCCGCTGCGGTTGAACCGTTCCAGCGCGGCGCTGGTTTTGGCCATCTGCATCAGGCTGAAAATGCCCTCCTGCATCCGTGCGCCGCCACTGGCAGAAAAAATAATGAGCGGCAGGTACTTGTCGGCAGCGTACTCAATCGCACGTGTGATTTTTTCACCAACAGCGGTGCTCATGCTGCCCATAAAAAAGCGGCTGTCCAGCACAGCGACCACCGCCTGCACGCCGCCGATCCTGCCGATTGCTGTAACGGCGGCTTCTTTCAGGCCGGTCTTGACCGAAGCAGCGGCCAGCTTTTCCTGATAATCGGGAAAATGCAGCACATCATTGGGCGCAATGTCCGGGTTCAGCTCTTTAAAAGTTCCGTGGTCCAGAACCGTGCTGAGCCGATAATAGGCGCCGATTGCCAAATGCACCCCGCAGTTGGGGCAGACATACTGGCTCTTGACCCAAACCTGCCGCGTGGCACGGCGGCCGCATTTTTTGCACTCGACAAATTGCGGCGGCACCCAGTTGGGCGCAGCCGTACCGGCATCGCGGCGGGCTTTCATCTGAAAGCTGCGCTCCTGCGGGCTGGTCGGGAACAGCTTTTCAATGGCACTCATCCTGCAATACCCTTTAGGCTGCCCGCGCAGCCAGATAGTTGAAGATGTCGCCCACGGTTTTTAGCGTCCCCAGATCCTCGTCGGCAATCGTAACGCCGAACTTGTCCTCAAACGCCATGTTCAGCTCTACCGCATCCAGGCTGTCCGCCTGCAGGTCGTCGGTCAGGCTGGCATCCATTGTGACCTTATCAGCATCGCAGTTCAGGGTGTCAACAAATACTTCTTTTACTTCTTCAAAGCTCATACTACGTACCTCACATAATTTAACTAAATAAATTGACGTAATTGTCAATGAGGTCATTATACCACGTTTGTTTTGAATGTCAATATTATTAGGTAAAAATATTTATCTAATTGAATTGCCGTTTTTCCCCTCTTCCGGTATTATAAAAGGAAAGCACACAAATTATCCCCCTGCAGGGGCAGCCCTTGCTGACTGCGATTTGACCGCTGCTGCATATCTTCCCTGTGAAATATCCGATCACCTTTAAATGGTTTTATTTACTTTCTCTTTTACTCTCCCAGATTATTTTCTATTCTGCAACATATTTCGCTCTAATGTGCTATACTTATAATATCCAATAATGATGGAGGAACTTCTATGAAACGCAGCAGCATCCGACTCCAATACAATGCCCCCGTCACACTGACCTTTTTCTTTTTGTCCCTCGCCTCTCTGGTATTGGGCTACTTAACAAATAACTGGACAACCTCGCACCTGTTTAGTGTGTATCGCTCGTCGATGACGGATCCGCTATTCTATGTCCGGTTGTTCGGTCATGTCCTTGGCCACGGCGGTTGGAATCACTTTATAAACAATATGCTCCTCTTCCTTGTTGTCGCTCCCCCTTTGGAAGAACGATATGGAAGCCGAACACTTCTAAGCGGTATCCTTATGACCGCGCTGGTATCCGGCATATTGCAGTGTGTGCTGTTCCCCACTTCTGCATTGCTTGGTGCATCCGGTATCGTATTCATGCTCATCATGCTCTCCAGTTTGGCCGGCAGTAAGAATGGAGGTGTCCCTATCACCTTCCTCTTGGTTGGCGTGCTGTACTTAAGCCAGCAGGTATACAGTATCCTCTTTATACAAGATAATGTAGCTAACTTTATGCACATTGTCGGTGGTATTTGCGGTACAGCTTTTGGTTTTGCCGTCCGGAAGAGATAACGAATGATTGGAAAGAGAATCTGATTTATGATGAGTAAGCACATTTTTCAGAAAGAACCTGTCCTGAGCATTGCCACTTGTTTGGCGATCATTTCCACTTTCTTTGTCCCCCCGGACGCAGAATACCTCGGATATATCGATTTCCGTACTCTTGCAATCCTGTTTTCGCTGATGACAGTCATGGCCGGACTGAGAGGGCAAGGCGTATTTGATAGACTCGGCCATGCCCTCCTATCTCATACCCGCACCACTTTGCAGCTAACAATTGTTCTTGTTGGCCTATGCTTCTTCAGCAGTATGCTGATAACAAACGATGTATCGCTGCTGACATTCGTGCCATTTACGTTTGTCGTTCTGAATAGTTTGAACGCATCTGTTCGCAGCAAACTGCTCCTCCCTATCGTCTGTATGCAGACGATAGCTGCCAACCTTGGCAGTATGCTTACACCACTGGGCAATCCCCAAAACCTGTATTTGTATGGCAAGAGCGGGATGGATATGAGCTCTTTTGTTCTGTTGATGCTCCCCTATTCCATCATATCATTAGTGCTTATTGCTATATGGGCAGTATGGCTATGCCGTGAAGGTTCCGACATTGTTGTAACTCATTCTGCGGTAAACTCAGAACCCGACAAGAAACTCATTGCGTTGTACGGTATTCTGTTTGTCGCCTGTTTATTGGTTGTATTGCGTGTTCTCCCATACGGTGTTGCATTCGCCGCTATCTTGGTGTGCACCTTCTTTGCTGACCGCCCCACTCTTGGCCGCGTAGACTATTCTCTGATTCTTACCTTTGTAGCACTGTTCATTTTCATCGGGAACTTAGGTCGGATGGAAGCGTTCTCTGGATGGTTGCAGAATATTCTGGCCGGCCATGAGGTTTTCGTATCCGTTCTGGCCTCTCAAGTGACCAGTAATGTGCCTGCTGCCATCCTGCTTTCTGGATTTACCGATAATTTCCGTGCGCTGATTATTGGCACAAACCTTGGTGGCCTTGGCACATTGATTGCATCCATGGCAAGTCTAATTTCTTATCGACAGATTGCAAATGAAGTACCTGCTGAAAAAGGGCACTATTTTGCGATGTTTACTATTTCCAATGTAGTGTTTCTGGCCATTCTGATGGGCGCTTGGGCCCTGACCTGATATTTCCGTAATTTTAATTTACAAAGTGCAAGCTCTTTACAAACAAAAAGACCCGCAGCAGCAGGATACTAAAGCACCATTCCCGTGTCCAACTATATCCGCCCGCACCTTTCTGCAAAATTCAGGCAGGAAGCCGGAGAAACGCTGACGGATTTTATAGGGAAACAAAAAACGGAGGAGGCAAAACGCCTCCTCCGCGCCAAAATTTTCGGTTGTAGGGAAACACCGGGGGTAGAAAGTGTATTACTGCCATCCTCTTGCCGCAGGGTCGAGCATCTCGGCGGCGGAATACACCAGCGCGTTGCAGATGGCGGCAGCCACGTTGCTGCCGCCCTTGCGGCCCATGGCGGCGATGGCGGGCACGCCGTACTGCGTGCAAACCGCAAACAGCCGCTCCTTGCTTTCCACCACGTTCACAAAGCCGACAGGCACGGCGATGACCAGCGCGGGGCGCAGACCGCTTTCGATCTCGTCCGCAATCGTCAGCAGCGCCGTGGGGGCGTTGCCGACGGCCAGCACCGCGCCGGGGTACTCCCGCGCGGCCCTGTGCATGGCGGCGACGGCCCGGGTCGAGCCCGCCGCCTTCGCAGCAGCGGCGACAGCGGGGTCGGCCATAAAGCAGAGTGCCTGCCCGCCCAATTTGGCCAGACCGGGCTTTGTGATGCCCGCCAGCGCCATGTTGGTGTCGGTGATGACCACTGCCCCGGCACGCATGGCCGCGACGCCCGCCGCCGCCGCGCCGGGTGTGAAGCGCAGGTTCTCGGCGTAGTCAAAATCCGCTGTCGTGTGAATAACGCGCTTGACCACGGCGGCGTTTTCGGGCGGAACCGCAAGCCCGCGCGCGGCCAGCTCCGCCGTGATAATGCCCATGCTCGTGCGCTCAATGTCAGCGGGCAGATGATGCTGCGGTGTCATTTTTTCCCTCCTCTGGGGTTGTGCAGACCCATGGCCGCGTAGACGGCGTCCATGTCCAGCGCACTGCGCACGCCGTCGGCCAGCAGGTCCAGCTGCTGTGTGCGGTAGTCGGCCATCGCAAGCGGCGCGGCGGTCTCCGGCGCAATTCCCTTGCGGCGGCAGAGGTACGCGGCCAGCTGCTCCGTCAATTCGCCGCTGTCAAACAGGCCGTGCAGGTAGGTGCCGAACACGGCGTTTTGCACGCAGCCCTCCGGTGTGCCGTCGGCATAGCTGCAGAACGGAGCGCCGTTCACCGCGGTGCGGCCCGTGTGAATTTCATATCCGGTCAGCGCAGCCCCGGCAAAGGGCGCGGCAGCCGTCGCCGTGACCTGTGCGCGGCGCTTTTCGGCGGTAAAGACCGTCCGCGTCGGCAGCAGGCCCAGCCCGCGCAGCGTCTGCGGATGGCCGCTCTCGGTGCCCTGACTGTCGTCGAGCGTCTCGCCCAGCAGCTGATAGCCGCCGCAGACGCCCAGCACCGGCGTGCCGCCTGCTGCCAGCTTGAGCACAGCGGCCTCCAGCCCGGACTGGCGCAGCCACAACAGGTCGTTCACCGTGTTTTTGGTGCCGGGCAGAATGACCAGGTCCGGCGTGCCCAGCTCCCGCACGGACTGCACGTACCGCACACCCAAAAGCGGGTGCTGTTCCAACGGCATAAAATCGGTAAAATTGGAAATATGCGGCAATCTCAAAACAGCTGCGTCCAGCGGCTTGACCGCGCTTTTGCTTTGCAGCCGCGGCGCAAGCGAGTCCTCGTCCTCGATGTCCACCCGCAGGTACGGCACGACGCCCAACACCGGCAGCTGCGTTTTTTCCTCCAGCATTGCCAGCCCGGGGCGCAAAATTTCTACGTCGCCGCGGAATTTATTGATGATAAGCCCGCATATACGCGCACGCTCGTCCGGCTCCAGCAACGCCACCGTGCCGTACAGCTGCGCAAAGACGCCGCCGCGGTCAATGTCGCCCGCCAGCAGAACCGGCGCGTCCACGAGCTTTGCCAGCCCCATGTTGACAATGTCGTCCGCCTTGAGGTTGATCTCGGCGGGACTGCCCGCGCCCTCGATGACGATGATGTCAAATTCATCGGCAAGGCTGTCGTAGGCACGCAGAATATCGGGAATCAGCGACTTTTTGCGGCGGAAGTATTCCTTTGCGGGCATATCGCCGCGGACCTCGCCGTTCACGATGACCTGGCTGCCCACATCGCTGCTCGGCTTGAGCAGGATCGGGTTCATCCGCACATCGGGCTCGACGCCCGCGGCCTGCGCCTGCACGACCTGTGCGCGGCCCATTTCGAGGCCGTCCCGGGTCACAAAGCTGTTCAGCGCCATATTCTGGCTTTTGAACGGCGCGGTTTTGTAGCCGTCCTGCGCAAAAATGCGGCAGAGCGCCGCGCACAGCAGGCTTTTGCCCGCGCCGCTCATCGTGCCCTGCACCATGATGCACCCTGCCCGGCTCATGCCAGCACCTCCCGCATAATTTTCAACAGCTGTTCGTTTTCTTTTTGGGTGCGCACAGCGGTGCGGTACCACGTCTCGTCCAGCCCCGGGTAGTTGCCGCAGCCGCGCACCACCGCACCGTGACGGCGCAGCTTTGCCCCAAAGTCCGCCGGTGCGCGGAACAGCAGGTAGTTGGCCTGTCCGTCCACGACCCGCAGCCCCAGTGCCCGCAGTCCCGCGGCCAGCCTTGGGCGCTGGTCGGCAATGAGTGTGCGCACGCTGTCGGCATAGGCGGTCTCCTCCAGTGCGGCCAGCCCTGCGGCCTGTGCCAGACCGGACACGGCCCACGGCTGACCCGCCGCGCGCATTTTGTCCAGCAGCGCCGCGTCACTGCACAGCGCATACCCCAGCCGCACCCCGGCCATAGCGTAGAGCTTGGTGAATGCCTTTAAGATTATAAGGTTCGGTGCATCGCGCAAAACCGTCTTAGCTGTCAGGGCATCCCGCGCGGCGAGGAAGTCAAGGAAGCACTCATCCACGACCAGCACCGCGCCGCAGTCGGCACAGCGGCGCAGCAGCTTTTGCACCATAGCGAGCGGTGTGACCTGACCGGTGGGGTTGTTGGGCTGGCAGAGGAACACTGCATCGGTGCTGTCGCCGATGGCGTCTACAAAGCCGTCCGTCACGGCAAAGTCGTTTTCCTCCCGCAAAAGAAACCGCTGTACGTCACAATCCACCGTTTCCAGCGCAGCAGCATACTCGGCAAAGGTCGGCGTGGGCAGCAATGCGCGCCGCGGGCGCAGGGCAAGTGCCAGGCGGTAGATCAGGTCCGCCGCACCGTTGCCGCACAAAATTTGCGCAGTATCCACACCCTCTGCCGCGGCCAGCTTAGTGCGCAGTGCCCGGCAGAGCGGGTCCGGGTAGCGATCCGCCATGGGCAGTGCCGCTGTGATGGCCGCCGCCACGCCCGCGGGCAGCCCCAGCGGGCTGACGTTGGCCGAAAAATCCAGCGCGTCCCGGCCAAACTCGGCCCGATAGCCCGCCCAGTCACCGCCGTGTACCAGTTCCATTCCGCATTCCCTCACAAGACAAGCATCAGCCGCACGGCCAGCCCCAGCACAAGGGCCAGCAGGCTCTCGGCGTACATCATGCGGTTGGCACGCAGGATGTCCCGCGGTTCGATCTCCCGCAGCGGGTCGCCAATTGTCGGCTTATCGTAATATTCGCCAAAGTAATAGGCCGGGCCCGCCAGCTGCACACCCAGTGCCCCGGCGCAGGCACTCTCGGTCTGGGCGCTGTTGGGGCTGGCGTGGCGGCGGCGGTCCCGCCGCCAGATGCGCCACGCCCCGCGGGCGCTGTTGCCCGTCAGCGCCGCCGCAGCCACCCAGAGCAGCGCGGCCAGGCGGCTGGGCAGCCAGTTGGCGGCATCGTCCAATTTGGCGGCACAGCGCCCGAAATAAAGATATTTTTCGTTTTTGTAGCCGAGCATGCTGTCCATCGTGTTGATGGCCTTGTAGGTCAGCGCCAGCGGTGCCCCGCCAAGGAGCATATACAAAAGCGGCGCAATGACGCCGTCGCTGGCGTTCTCGGCCACGGTCTCCACGGCGGCTCTGGTCACGCCCGCGGCGGTCAGGTTTTGCGTGTCACGGCCCACGATGCGGGCCACGGCCCTGCGGGCCGCGGGCAGGTCGCCCTTTGCCAGTTCCTTGTACACATTGCAGCTCTCCTGTGCAAGACCCTTAGCAGCCAGCGCCTGGCCGCACCAGAGCATTTGCAGCGCCAGCCCCAGCGCCGGATGGAGCCTTGCCGCGGCCCAACAGGCAAGGCCGGTAACGGCCAGCGTGCCCAGCGGCAGCACCGCGGCCACCGCGGCCCCGCCGGCCAGCTCGCCCCGCGGCGTTTTGGGCAGTGCGGTGCGCAGGCGCTTTTCCAGCGCCGAGATGCACCGGCCCATGAGTACCACCGGATGCGGCAGCCACGCCGGGTCGCCAAACAGAGCGTCCAGCAAAAAGCCGCCCAGCACCGCCCAAAAAATCAGCATGTGCTCTCCTTCGTGTACTGCACGGTCTTGACCAAACGCAGCTCATGCCGCGCCGCCCAGTCGCGGGCGTCCAGCACATAGCCGCCTGCGTTGGGGCCGCACCACCGGTAATAGCTGCGGCGCGGCACGCCGTAGCGCTCCAACGCGGCCATCTGGGTGCCGCCGTGGGCCAGGATCACCAGCATTTCCTCGCCGTCGGCCAGCGCCTTGTCCACCAGCGCCGCAAACGTGCGGCATACGCGGTCACTGAAATCATCCTTGCGCTCACCGTCGGGACAGCTGCTCTCGCAGTTGGCGGCGACCCACGCCTGATAGTCGGGGTCGTGCTCCATCTCAATATAATTGCGGCCTTCAAAGCTGCCGAAGCACATCTCCTTCAGCCCGTCCACGGGCACGAGCTCCGCGTCCGGGAACAGCACCTCCGCCGTCTGCCTTGTACGCTGCAGCGTGGAAATATAGACAACCTTCGGGTCAATATCAGCCCGGCGCAGCTGGGCCAGCCCCTCGGGCGAGAGCGGGATATCCCGCTGACCCTGATAGCGCTTCTGGGCGTTGTACTCTGTCAGGCCGTGGCGCAGTAAATAAATCAGCATTTCGGAAGTTCTCCTTTCAAAATCGTCGGCAGACCGCAAAACATCTGCACAACGCAGTCCGCTCGCGCGGCCAGCAGACAGGCCAGACGGCCCGCCGCCTCCCGCGCGGCACGCGCGGCGGGGTCAATCGGCACAACGCCGCCGCCGACCTCCGCCGCGGTCACAACATCATAATCTGCCAGCTCGTCGGCCAGCCGGTTCAAATCGGCGGCGTCGGCGGCCAAATCCTGCACGTCGTACACCTGCCGCCCGCCGAGCTTTTGCGCAAAGGTGCGCTTGCCGCTGCAGAGCGGCCCTGTCACAAACACCATTTACAGCACCCCCAGCCATTGGCAGGCGGCCAGCGCCGCCAGCATCCAGATCTCGCATTTTTGCAGGAACCACCCGGCCAGATCACCGGTCACACCGCCAAACTGTTTTTTGGCAACAACGTAGTACCGCGCAAAAACGCAGCCTGCGGCCAGCACCAACGCCCAGCCGCCCAGTGCAGTCAGCCCCACGGCCAGCATGGCGCAGAGCGCGGCCAGCACCTGCCGCACGCGGACGCGGTCCGCCGCCGTGGCAAAGGTGTGGGCAAGGCCGGTATTTTTCGCCAGCGGGAACGCCGCCACGGCCAGCCCGGACAGCGCCCGCTCTCCCACCAGCGCCAGCGTCCAGAGCACGCCGACCCGCGGGGTGAACGCCACACAGGCGCACAGCGCAAAATACGCCGCAAAGTAGCTGCACAGCCGGATGACCGCGAACGCGCCGCAGTGGGGGTCCTTTAAAATTTCCAGCTTCTTCGCGGTATCGCCGTAGCTTGAAAGTGCGTCGCAGGTGTCGGCGTAGCCGTCCAGATGGATGCCGCCCGTGACCCAGACCGGCACAAGGCAGAACCCCGCCGCGCGGGCCGCCGCGGGCAGCGGCAGCACGCCGCAGACGCACCACAGTGCGCCGCACACCACCCCCACCAGCGGGAAGGCGCAGAGCGCGTACCGCATATTTTTTTCGTTCCAGTCGAACTGCGGCATCGGCAAGGCTGAAAACATGGCGAACGCCACCGCAATCGTCTGTAAAGCTGTCACGGACCTTCACTTCCTTTGTAATAGACGGGGATGCCGCAGACAACGCGCACCACGCGGTCTGCCCGCGCCGCCGCAGCGTTGTTGACGGCGGCCAGCGCGCGCAGATAGCGGTCCGTATCGCCCGCATAGTCTGCCCCACCGCTGAACACCTCGTTGGAAACCACAATCAGATTATCACATTGCAGCAGCATCTTGTCAATGCCCCGCAGGATCGCCGCCGCGGTTTCCGCCCCTGCACCGTCGGGGTCATACAGCTCATTGGCGACCAGGTTGCCCAGGTCCTCCAGCAGTACGGTGCCGCGCCGGGGCAGGGCCACGCGGTCCAGGTGCAGCGGGCACTCTACCGTGGTGAACTGCTTTTCGGCCCGCATGGCGCGGTGCTTCGCCACGCGGGCGGCGCACTCGGCATCCCATACCTGCATCGTCGCCAGATAGGTGCGCGGCAGCGGTGCACGCAGGCAGAGCGACTCCGCATAGGCGCTTTTGCCGCTGGCCGCGCCGCCGATGACCAGCGTCAGCACTGCGGGGTGTACGGCGTGATGCCGCCCTCCGCAAACGAGTAGCAGCCGTTGTAAACGGCCAGCGCCATATCCCACAGCGGCAGGCTGGCCACCGCGCCCGTGCCCTCGCCCAGATGCAGTTCTGCGGTGATAAGCGGTTTTTTGCACAGCGCGTCCAGCACAATATGTGCGGCTGGCTCGCTGGATACATGGCTGGCGAAAACGGCCTTTTCCGCCGCGGGGCAGAGCCGCACCGCGCACAGCGCCGCCACGCCGCTGATGAATCCGTCCATCACGATGGGCAGCCTTTCGAGCGCACCGCCCAGAAACACGCCGCACAGCCCGGCAATATCAAAGCCGCCCAGCGCCGCCAGCACCCCCAGCGGGTCCGCGGCGTCGGGGTGGTTGCGGGCGATGCCGCGTTCTATCGCATCTATTTTGCGGTGCAGTCCTGCGTCGGAAAGTCCCGCGCCGCGCCCGGTCATCTCGGCCACAGGGCGGCCCAGCAGCACGCTGGCCACAGCGCTGGACGTCGTTGTGTTGCCGATGCCCATTTCCCCCGTCGCCAGCAGCTGTGCGCCGTTCTGCTTCTGTGCGCGCACCAGCGCGATGCCCGCGGCGATGGCCTGCACGGCCTGTGCGCGGGTCATAGCAGGGCCGGTGGTAAAGTCAGCCGTGCCCGCAGCAATGCGGCAGTCCGCCGCGCCGGGCACGGGTGCGCCCGCAATGCCCATATCGACGGGCACGACGTCGCAGTGCGCCGCAGCGGCCATACGGCAGACGCTGGTGCGGCGGGCGGTCAGGTTTTCGAGCACGGCGCGGGTCACGGAGGCATCGGTCTGGCTGACGCCCTGCGCCACAACGCCGTTGTCCGCGCAGAGCACCAGCACCGCGCGGCGGCTGACATCCGGCACGGGGTCGCCGGTCAGCGCGGCGGCGTCCTCGACCATGGCTTCCAGCCGACCCAATCCGCCCAAAGGCTTTGCCAGCGCAGCCCAGTGGGCGTGGGCTGCGGCGCGGGCGGCCTCGTCCGGCGGAGTAACGGCTGCAAGCAGGTTTTTCAGTTCGTTTTCAGTCATGATGTTTCCTTTATATAATGTTCGGCTGCAGCCGCAAAGCGCTTCGGCAGCGGCGTACCCACCCAGTAGAGATGCGGAAAACCCGCGTAGAGACGTGCATTGGCAAAGCCGCACGCCCACTGCCGCCCGTTTGCCTTGGCAGCGGTGAACGCATCGCCGTTTTCGGTGGAATTCCAGTGGTGGAACTCGTGGACGGGCAGGGTCTCCCCCGCGCGGAACAGCATACTGTCGGCGCGGGCGGTCAGGCGGGCGTAGCCGAACCGCACAAGCCGCCCGACCTTGAAGCCCTGCCCGGGCAGCACGCCTGCCATCGGGTGGGGCGTGCCGTCGGCGTCCTGTAATGTCCGGCCCAGGTACAAAAAGCCGCCGCACTCGGCCACGGTGGGCAGGCCGCCCTGCACGGCGCTTTTTACGGCGGCGCGCAGGGCGGCGTTCGCGGCCAGCTGGGCGGCGTACAGCTCGGGGTAGCCGCCCGGCAGGTAAAGCCCACCGATGTTATCCGGCAGAGCCGTGTCGGCCAGCGGGCTGAAAAAGCACAGCTCCGCGCCGTTTTCCCGCAGTGCCTCCAGCGTTTCGGCGTAGGTAAAGCAGAACGCGGCGTCCCTTGCCACGGCAATGCGCACCCGCGGCGGGGGCACCGTGCACGGCACTGCGGCGGGCGCGGGGCGGTCAAACAGAGTGTGCAGCAGCGGCCAGTCGATGGTTTGCTGTGCGGCATCGGATAAGAGCTGTATCTTGTGCTGCAGATCGTCGATCTCGGCGGCGGTTTTCAGACCGAGGTGGCGGCTTTCTATCGCGGCCTCGGGCAGCGGCGGCAGGCAGCCGACCACGGGCAGACCGGTCTCTTTTTCGAGCATTGGCTTCAGCAGAGCGCACAATCCTTGCGTACAATCATTGAGCAAAATTCCCGCGATATGGTGCGGTGTGCGGAACGCCGTCAGCCCGCGCAGCTCCGCCGCCAGCGTCAAGCTTGCCCCCTTGGGCCGCACAACGAGCAGTGCGGGCAGGTCCAGCGTATCGGCCAGCTGCCACGCGCTGGCCGTGTCGGTCACGCCGCCAAGGCCGTCGTAGTAGCCCATGGCCCCCTCGACGACTGCCGCACCGTGCCCCGCCGCGTGCCGGGCGTAGAGTGCGCGGGCGGTCTGCGGTGCAGAGAAAAACAGGTCGAGATTGTGGCTTTCGACGCCCAGCACCGCGCGGTGGAACATCGGGTCGATGTAGTCCGGCCCCGACTTGAACGCGCAGGGGGTCAGCCCGCGGGCAGTCAGCGCCGCCAGCAGCGCACAGGCTGCCGTTGTTTTTCCACTGCCGGAGCGGGGTGCAGCCAGAACCAATTGCAGCATTTTTACTCCCTCGCGATCAAGAAAACCGGGTTGTTCGCCATGAGCAGGTGCAGGCTGCCCGCCGCCCGGCTGCGGCTGACTGCGATCTGTGTGACCTGGGCGGTCAGGCCGTGGGCCGTCAGGGCCGCAACGGCCTCCTGTAAGGTTTCCAGCGCAATGGCGCTGATACAAAGCCGTGCATCGGGGTTCGCGGCCAGCGCGGCATCGACGACAGCCCGCAGACTGCCCTTGCTGCCGCCAATAAAAACAGCGTCCGGAGTGGGCCAGCCTGCCAGCGCGGCGGGGGCAAGGCCCTCGGTAAGGTGCAGATTTTGCACCGCAAATTTTGCGCGGTTCTGACGGATAAGGTCACAGGCTTCCGCGTCGCACTCCACGGCGCAGACCCGGCCCGCAGGGGCGGCCAGTGCCAGCTCCACACTGACGCTGCCGGTGCCCGCGCCCACATCCCAGAGGGTATCTGTGGGGCGCACAGCCAGCTTGGCCAGCGCGGCAGCGCGGACCTCCTGCTTGGTCATCGGCGTTTTGCCGCGGATGAACGCTGCGTCGGGCAGGCCGGGCGTGCGGCGCAGGGGCGCAGGCACATTTTCCACAAGCAGGACACTGAGCGGTGCAAAGTGCTGTGCGGCCAGCTCCTGCGCCGTGCCGGTCACAAGCCGCTGGGACGGCGTGCCGAGGTTTTCCCCCACCGTGGCCGCAGCGTCGCCCAGCCCGGCATCCGCCAGCTGTTGGCAGAGCGTCGCGGGGGTCTCGCTGCCGCCGGTCAGGAAAAAGGTTGTCCCACCTGCGCGGCAGGCGGCCACCGGGTCACAGGCACAGCCGTGGGCGGAGACGAGCCGCCAGCCCTGCCACGGGCGGCCCAGCGCCGCGGCCAATAATTGCACGCTGGAAACGCCGGGCAGCACCGTGTACGGCAGACCCGCGTCGTCCAATGCGCGGCAGAGCGCCGCCGCGCCGGAGTAGAAACCCGTGTCGCCGCTGAAAACCACCGCGGCCTCCGCGCAATCTGTCTGCCGCAGCAATGCGCAAATTTCGTCCGTTTTATAGAGGGCTGCGCGGTTTGCCGTGCAGCCCTCGGGCAGGTTTTCCAGCAGGCGGCGCGCGCCGATGATCAGCTCCGCTCCGCGCAGTGCCTCCTGCCCCGCCGCTGTCAGGCTGCCGGGCGCTCCGCTGCCCATGCCCACCAATGTGATCTTCATAAAAGCTCCCTGCATCGCTGTAAAATTGTGTCCGTGGTCTCGCCCGCGTCGTCCGGGCGGCGCAGCACAATGAGCTGCACGCCGCACCGGGCGGCGGCCTCGGCCTTTTCGGCAAAGCCGCCCGCCGCGCCGCCGTCCTTCGTGACCATATAGTCGATATGGAACTGGTGCAGCAGTGCCGCATTTAATTCTTTCGTAAAAGGTCCCTGCATCGCAAGGATATTGCGGTGTGGAATGCCCGCTGACTCGCATGCTGCGATACCTGCCAGCGTCGGCAGAACGCGCGGGTAGAGCCGCGCCGGGTCGAGCGCTGCGAAGGCGGGCAGCTCCTTAGCACCCGTCGCCAGCAGGACACGCCCCGGTTTATCTGCCAGATACGCGGCGGCCCGGGCGGCATCGGCCAGCACCACACTGCCCGCGGGCAGGGGGCTGGCGGGGCGCAGCAGACGGTGATATTCAACTCCCGCCGCCGCTGCCGCCGCACGGATATTGCGCGTTGCCTCGGCGGCATACGGGTGGGTCGCGTCAACGCAGAGCGCCGCACCGCGCAGCAGCGCCGTCATTCCTTCGGCGTCCAGCCGCCCGGTGCGCGCCGTGATGCCGTCGGCGCAGCCCTGTTCCTCGGCCCCCAGCTCTGTCGCCACACAGACCGTGACCGCCGCGCCGAGCGCCGCCAGCGCGCGGGAGAAGCTGCGCCCCTCCGTTGTACCGCTGAAAACCACCACATTCATACGCCGCGATACCCCCTTGGCGTAACCATTCTGCCCTGTAAAATCTGCGTTGCAGCGTTGCCGACAAAGACCGTTGTGAACATATCCACGGCGGTATCCTCCAGCTCGGCCAGCGTCAGCATCCGTGCGGTCTGGCCGTCACGGCCAATGCAGCGCACCAACCCGCAGACCGTGTCCGGGCCCTTGCCGTTGTCCCGCAGAATGCGAACGGCCTTTTGCAGGTAGTCGGCGCGGCCTTTGGACGACGGGTTGTAGAGCGCCAGACAGAAATCCCCCGCCGCGGCGCAGGCCAGCCGCTTTTCAATGACGGCCCACGGCGTCAGCCGGTCCGACAGCGAAATCACGCAAAAATCATGTGCCAACGGCGCACCCAGCACCGCGGCCCCGCTCAAAGCGGCGGTCAGTCCGGGCACGATCTCGACCTCTACCTCCGGGCAGTGCTCCGCCAGCTCCAACAGCGGGCTGGCCATGCCGTAGACCCCGGCGTCGCCGGAGCAGACGAGCGCCACCGTCTTGCCGCCCTTTGCCGTTTCCAGCGCCCAACGGCAGCGGTCAAGCTCCCGCGTCATGCCGGTAGCGTAGACCTCTTTATCCGGGTAAAGCGGGCGCACAAGGTCGATGTAGACCGTGTAGCCGCACAGCACGTCGGCGGCCTGCAGGGCAGTCTGCGCCTGGGCGGTCAAATACTGCGCACCGCCCGGGCCGAGGCCCACCACATACACAAGACTACGGTTCCTCATTTTTCCATCTCCAATCCGGGGCAAAGGGGGCCAGCGCCACGGCAAGGGTCACGCCGTCCCGCGCCCACTTCGGGATGAACAGCACTCCGTCTGCAGCCAGCACCGCCGCACGTTCACAGACATTGTCCACGCCCGTGACGCTCTGCACAAAGCCGGAGGACGTAAAGCGGCCTTTAGCCGTGCGCAGGGCAGCGGCGGTATAAAAGTCCATCTCCCAGCCGTGCGCCTGGCAGAACGCCGCCAGACCCGGCTCATCCTTTTTCAAGTCAATGCTGGCTGCGCGGACAATGCCCTGCGGGGCAAAATGGTGCTCCGCGCAGAAGGCCGCAAAGGCTGTTTCCAACTTTTCCGCCGTCGTGCCGCGCTTGCAGCCGACACCCAACACCGCAATGCGGGGGATCAGGTGCAGCGCCTCACCCGTCGGGGTCAGCGTCAGCGCAAAATCTGCGCGGTCAGCGGCGGCAGCAGGCTCCACACCCGCGGGCAGCGTACCGGAAACAGCCCAGTCGGCGGCATAGCAAACGCTCTGCCCGGCCAGCAGTGCCCCGCTCACGTAGCGGATGCGCTCCGGCTCGGCCACGGCGCAGTTCTGGCGCTTGGCCCACTCGTCCACGGCAAAAACGCCGCGTCCGTCGGTGGCCGTCGTGATGACCGGCACGGCATGGCAGACCGCCGCCAGCCGCTGCGCCAGCTCGTTTGCGCCGCCCAGATGCCCCGACAGCAGCGGAATGGCGAACCGCCCACCCTCATCCAGCACAACGACGGCGGGGTCTGCAGCCTTGCTGCGGCAGTGTGGCGCGATGGCCCGCACCGCGATCCCGGCAGCTCCTACAAAAATCAGTGCGTCGCTTTGTGCAAACTGCGCAGCGGTCCAATCGGTCAGGCGGACGCCGTCCGCACCGCCGCGGGCCACGCTGCCGGGGCAGGCTGCCGCCAGCTGCTGCGCCAGCGCCAGTCCCCGCGCCGTGAACGCAATGTACGCGCAAGTCATCGGTCCGTCCCCCTTCGGAACTCCGTTGTGAACGCCGGGTCGTACAGCTTGCTGCGGTCATACTGTGCGGCCAAAAAGTCCCCGACGACGATGAGCGCCGTCTTGGTGATGCCCGCCGCGCGGGTGCTTTCGGCCAGCGTTCCGACGGTGCAATGTACAATTTTCTGTTCCGGCCACGTTGCCTTGTAGACAACGGCGGCAGGGGTCGCGGCGGTGTACGCGCCCTGCAGAAGCGCATCCTGCACCCTGTCGATCAAGCCGATGGAGAGGAAAATGACCATCGTCGCCCCGTGGGCGGCCAGCGCGGCCAACCGCTCGCCTTCGGGCACAGGGGTACGGCCCTCCATGCGGGTGATGATGACGGTCTGGCTGACGCCGGGCAGCGTGTACTCGGCGTTCAGCGCCGCCGCCGCACCGCAGAAGCTCGACACGCCGGGCGTATCGTCGTAGGCGATGCCCATGGCGTCCAGCGCGTCCATCTGTTCCCGGATCGCGCCGTACAGGCAGGGGTCGCCCGTGTGCAGGCGCACGGTGGTTTTGTGCGCTGCTTCGTTTTCTTTCATGACGGCAAGCACCTGCTCCAGCGTCATCTCGGCGCTGTTATAAATGGCGCAGTCCGGCCCCGCCAGCCCCAGCAGCGCCGGGTTGACCAGGCTGCCCGCGTAGATGATGCAGTCCGCCGTTTGCAGCAGGGCCGCGCCGCGCCGGGTAATCAGGTCCGGTGCGCCGGGACCGGCCCCCACAAAATGTACCATGTCAGGCTTCCTTCCACAATTTCAACAGTGTATCGGCAGTTTTTGTCTGTCCCAGCGGGCCGTTCCGGTTTGAGAACAGCACCGCGCCGACCTTGAACGCCCCCGCCGCGCGGCGGTCCAGATGCAGCTGAATCGCTGTGAGCAGGCTGGCCATGACCGGCTCCCGCAGCTGCGCGGCGTCCAGAATGTCCAGACAGGCGTCTGTCGTGGCGGCGTCCATCAGGGCGCGGCAGGTCGCCGCGTCCGCGCCGCAGAGCGCCGCATGGGCGCAGAACAGCTCCGTGCGGCAGTCGGCACAGCGGGAGTGGGTGTTCATGATGCCGCCCGCCAGCTTGACGAGCTTGCCCACATGCCCGACGAGCAGCACCTCCGTGAAGTGTTCCGCCGCGGCCATATCCAGCGCCTCGCCGATGAAATTTGAGATTTTTACGACAGGGATCTCGTGCAGCGCGGGGTAGTTGGCGGCCAGGTAGTCCAGCCCGTAGTTGCCGGGGGCTAAAATCAGGCGGCGGCTTTTCAACGCTGCCTGGTGGATTTCGATTTGCAGCGTATCCAGAAGCGCCTGCTGGCTCATCGGCTCCACAATGCCGCTGGTGCCCAGCACCGACAGGCCGCCCTCGACCCCCAGATGCGGGTTGAAGGTGCGCTTGGCCGCCGCCTCGCCGCCTTCGATAGAGATGACCACCGCGAACCCGCCGCCGTAGCCGACGGCGTCCGCCTCCCGCAAAAGCGCCTCGGTTATCATCTGCCGCGGCACACGGTTGATGGCCGCCGCGCCGACGGGCTGGTCGAGGCCGGGCTTTGTCACACGGCCCACCCCCGCCCCACCGTCAATCGTAACGGTGCGCGGCGCGCCGGGCAGCAGTGTGACCGCGGCAATGACCGGCAGACCCGTCGTGGCGTCGATGTCGTCGCCGCCGTCCTTGACAATGGCGCACGCGGCCCCGTCTGCCGTCAGGCGGCAGAACCGCGGTGCGACCTCCACGACGATGCCCTTGGGCGTGCGCAGACCAACGCTTTCCGGCGCGTGGCCGGTCAGCAGCAGCCGCGCCGCGCCCGCCGCCCCCAGCGCCGCGCAGGTGCCGGTGGTGTAGCCGCAGCGCAGCAAACGCTGCCCGCTGCGGATGTAGTGTTCAAATTGGGGCTTCGGCTTTGCGCCGCTCCCAGCAAACAGCACCGCGTATTGGTCAGTGGTCAGTCCAAACAGCGCACAGATATTGTCCTGTGCAAAGGCGTCCTGCGGTGCCAGCACAGCGGACACGCCTGACGGCGCAACGCAGACAACGGCGTCGGCCAGCCTTTGGGCCAGCTCCAGCTCATGCAGCGTCACGATGACGGCCACATTCTTCTCATGCGCCAGCACTTGCAGGATGTCCATGAGCTCCGCCTTGCCCTTTACGTCCAGAAACGACGTAGGCTCGTCCAGAAGCAAGATCTCCGGCTGCTGGCAGACTGCGCGGGCCAGCAGCACGCGCTGGCGCTGGCCGTCGCTGATCCTGGCAAAATCGCGGTCCTCCAGCTCCTCCGCCCGAACAAGGCACAGGGCGTCATGCACCTGCTGCCTGTCGGCATCGGACAAAATGCCCAGCCGCCCGGTGTAGGGGTAGCGCCCGGCGGCGGCAACCTCAAAGCAGGACGTCAGCTCGGTGCGGGCCGTGTGGGGCAGCATCAGCGCCAGCTTGCGCGCCCGGGCGTTGGAGGTGTAGGCCGTCAGGTCTTGCCCGTCCAGCAGCACCGCGCCGCCCTGCGCCGCCAGCTGCCCGGCCAGCGTTTTTAAAAGGGTGGATTTGCCCGCGCCGTTCGGACCGATGAGCGCCAGAATTTTGCCGCGCTCGGCGTGCAGGGCAATGTCCCGCAGCAGCGGCGCACCGTAGCCGACGGCGAGATTTTGCGTTTCACAACAGCTCATACCGTGCCCTCCCCGCTGTGGCGGCGCACAAGCAGCCAGATGACCACCGGCGCACCGAACACCGCTGTGACCGAGCTGATGGACAGCTCGGTGGGTGCAAACAGGCTGCGGGCGATCAGGTCGCACAGCAGGCAGAATGCCGCGCCGCCCAGTGCACAGCCCGGCAGCACCCGCAGCGGTTTTGCACTGCCCAGCGTATGTTTTACCAGATGCGGCACCGCAATGCCGACGAAGGAGATCGGTCCGGCAAACGCCGTGACGCAGGCCGCCAGCAGGCTTGACAGCAGCACAAGCGCCACGGAAAACGCCCGCACCGGCACGCCGACGCTGGCGGCGTAGCTTTCGCCCAGCTGGTAGGCGGCCATCGGCTTGGAGAGCAAAAACGCGGCGGCCAGGCAGGGCAGAACGATGGCCGCCGCCGTGGCGACATTGCCCCAGGTCATGCCGGAGAAGCTGCCCATCGACCAGTTGTGCAGGTTGACGATGTTGGAATCCTGCGCGAAGGCGACGACAATATCGGTGACGGCCGAGCAGATGTAGCCGATCATAACGCCGCAGATAACCAAAATGCTCATCTGCTGCACGCGGCGCGCCACGGCCAGCACAAACAGCATGGCCGCCATGGCCCCGGCAAACGCCGCCAGAATCAGCGTCAGTGAGCCGGTGAGCAGACCGCGGTTCAAAAAGACTACCATCGTCAGCGCCACAGCCAGCTTGGCCCCGCTGGAAATGCCCATGACGAACGGCCCGGCAATCGGGTTGGCAAAAAACGTTTGCAGCAGATACCCGGCCACCGAGAGCGCCGCCCCCAGCAGCACGACCATGACGGCGCGCGGCAGACGCAGCTGCAGCAGGATGTTGGCCGCCAGCGCGTTTGTGCCGCGGCCCAGCAGGGCCGCCGCGATGTCCGCCGGGGAGAGCGCAACGCTGCCCCAGAACAGGTTGAGCGCAAACAGCGCCAGCAGGGCCGCCGCCATGGCGAGGTATGCAATTGTCATGCGTTTGGAGGTGTACATGCGTGGTTTCCTTTGCGGCGGGCGGCAATGGTGCGGGCGGATATGGAATCCGCCCCTACGGATGCGCCACGGTTTTATGCGCCCGTTTTTGCCGCCGCGTTAAATTTTCAGTGCAGCTGCGTCAAAAATGTCAATTCACTGTCGTCCGGGTCATCCTCGGTGAACACCTTGTTCATATCCAGGATCAGATCCGGCAGCTCCATGCTCTGCTGGAAAAGGCTCTGCGACGTACACCAGACACTGCCGCTTTGCACGGCCTTGAAGTCCGCCAGCATCGGACATTTGGCGAGCAGTTCATCCATTGTGCGCAGCTCGCCCTCAATCGTGCTGTTGTAGAACAGCACATCGGCGTCACGCGCCCCGGCGTAGAAATCCTCGAGCGAGATATTGACAGTCGCCAGATTGTTGCCGCTGTCGGTCAGGTCGGCAAAGACGTAGCTGCCGCCCGCCAGCCCGATCATCTTGGCGACGTAATCGCCGCCCTTGCGCACCGTGGCGAGATTGTTTGAGGTGATGGAGAAGAACGCCGCAGTCTTACCGGTGGGTTCCTCGTCCAGCAGCGGTGCAATGCGCTGCACGGCGTCGTCAAAAATGCGCTCGGCCTCCTCGGTTCTGCCCAGCAGGATGCCGTACAGCTTGACCCATTCCATCCGGGCCAGCGGGTCACTTTCGTAGCTCGAGCGCTCGACGAGGACCGGCACGCCGAATTTTTCAAGCTGTTCTTTCACCTCGGGCGTGTGGTAGATCATTGTGTTCTCGATGGCAAGGCCGCAGTCGGCAGACAGGATCGTCTCGTAATCGGGCGCGCTGTACTTACCCGCGTAGGCGATCTCGCCCTGCTCCATGGCGGTGCGGGCCGCGTCGAGGTACCAGTTTTCGGCCTGCGTGCCGGACAGCGCCACAGCCCCCAGCCCACCAATGCTGATGATGGGGTCCATCGCGGACGACGACACAAGGTAGATATTTTGGATAGGCTGCTGCAAAACGGTGATGTCTGCGTCCAGATTGGCGGGCGCAGCGGCCCCCTCCGGCACGACGAGATAGCGGTTGCCGTCAATCGTGATGAGGTCATAGCCGCCCGCGCACACATCCACCGTGAACTGCTTCGCATATTCCAGCGGATAGCGGCTTTCTATCGTCAGGGCGTCCGTTTGCGCGGGAGCCTGGGATGCAGCCGCGCACCCTGCCAGCAGCAGAGCGGGCAGGGCAAAAGCTGCCGCGCGCCTCATTCGGCGGCGGCCAGCGTCGCGCTGTCAAAGGTCAGGGTATAGTCGATCTCGTGCGGGGTGCTCATGGCGACGGTGTCCGCCGTGACGGCCAGCGCGGTATCCAGCGCGGCAACGGGGATCTCAAACGTCGAGTTGCCGTCGGTGTTGACGGGCAGGTACTTTTCGCCGTCGACGAGCATATAGTCATAGTTCGGGCTGCTCCAGACGATGGTCGCGGTCATAATACCGTCGGCCACGGTCAGCGCGGCGGGGCTTTCGACGGTGGCACGCCCGCTGCCGCCCTCCAGCGTCACAGCGCAGGTGTAGCTGCCGTCGGCGGGGATCTCGACGGCTGCCGCAGCCGCATCCTCTGCCGCAGGCTCGGCATCGGAGACGCTGACCGTATGGTCATACCAGGTGCCCTTGGTGCCGAGGATGGCCAGCTGGAAATCAGCATCGACAGCCGCAACGGGGATGTCAAAGCCGTATACTTCGTCGCTGGTGCCGTCGGAGTAGGTCACCGTGTCAACGGTAGGCTGCAGCCAGTCGCTCTCGTGGGCGGGGGCGTCGGCGGCCATGCCCGGATACAGGTTGACGATCTTCTGGGACTGCAAACTGACGTGGAAGGTCATCGTGCCGTTTTCCACCGTCAGCGTGCCCATGCCGTCCACGGCTTCGTTGGCGTGGAACATACTGCTGTCGGTGTTGAACTTAGCGGTGTATACGCCGTCCGGCAGCGCGGCAGCGGGGGCCTGGGCTTTCGTAACGGCAGGGGCCGGGGCCGCGGTGGCGGCAGGGGCGGTTTCTTCCGTGGAGACCGCCTCGGACGTGCTCTCGGCGGTGGACGCTGCGGACGCACCGCAGCCCGCCAGCAGCAGGGCAGCGAGAGTCAGAGATGCGAGTTGGAGCTTTTTCATGCTTTCCTTACCTCATTCTATATATACTTATCAGGCATTAGCGGGAGGCGGCGCGGGCGGATATGGAATCCGCCCCTACGGCGTGGCAGGACATCACATCGGACGCAGGCCGGACATGCCCGGCCCCTGCCGTGCTTTCCCAAAAACCAAAAAACTGCCCGGAGCTTACCCTCCGGGCAGAATGGGTCTTTCTCAGCCGTTCAGGGAATCGATGGCGGCCCCGGCATGGTCAACGTAGAGCTGCTGGATGTCGCCGATCTCGCCCAGACCTGCGATCTGGGTGTCGACGCTCTCAAAGCAGTCGGCGGCGTTGAACTGGCTCAGCCAGGAATCGTCATCGGCACCGGCCATGTCGTTGTTGGCGTGGTCACCGGCGACGACCATCAGCGGGCGCAGGATGACCTTGGTGTAACCGGCCTCCTTGACCTTCTCGATAACGGCATCGCAGGCGGTGTCCTCGGGCTCACCCTCGACGGTGCCGATAAAGACGTTGTCATAGCCCAGCTTCTGCATCGTGGTCTGCATCTGGCTGTAGCTGACCTTGGCGGTGTGGGACGTGCCGTGGCCCATAAAGACAAAGGCGGTGCCGTCCGCAGCAGCGGCAGCGGCGTCGTCATACCCGGCGGTCTTGACGGCCTCGGCGGTGATGGCGGCGGCTACGGCCTCCTTGTCGGCGTTGATGACGGTGGCATCTTCGCCGACCTCGCCCAGCAGGGGTTCGGCAATGGCAACGCTGTCGAACTTGTCCCTGTACTGCTCAACCGCCTCGCACATCTCGTCGTACTCGGCGCCGTGCATCAGGTGCGTAGGCTGGACAACCAGATTCTTGACGCCGTTGGCAACGGCACGCTCAAGCGCCTGGTCCATGTTGTCGATCTTCTCGCCGTCGCGGGCCTGAACGTGGTTGATGATGATCTGCGCGGTGAAGGCGCGGCGGACGCTCCAATCCGGGTAGGCGGCCTGCAGGGCGTCCTCGATGCCCTTGATGTCAGCGGCGCGGCTGCCGTTGAAGGAGGTGCCGAAGCTGACGACCAGCAGCTCATTTTCGCCGATGTCGTCGGCATTGCGCGGGTCGTCCTTGCTGGCGTCGCCGGTGTCGCGGCCAAAGTAGTCGGGGTCTGCGTTCTCACCCTCGACCAGCTCCTTCTGGGTGTCGGTCAGGGCATCCCAGGCAGCCTTAGCGGCCTCGCACTGGGCATCGGTGTCGGCGCTGCGCTCCTGCACGTAGATGGCGTCGATCAAATCGGCGCAGTTCTTAGCGGCCACTTCGTCTGCATCTCCCTCGTCTGCGGTCTTTTCTGCATCTTCTGCGGTGCTTTCTGCAGTGCTTTCGCCGGCGACGGTGCTCGCGGCAGCGCTGTCAGTGCTCGCGGCGGTGCTGCCGCAGCCGACCAGCAGGGCGGCGGACAGTGCTGCGGCCATGGCGACGGCGGCAGCTTTCTTGTAGGTGATCCTTCTCATGTGTTCTTACATCCTTTCCTTGTTTAAAGCTGGGAGACAGTACGGGAGAGAACAGCAGGGCACACGGAAATTGACCCCGTAAAAAACGAGGTCTTTTGCGTGCAGAATGGCAACACAAAAGACCCCGTATTTTAAGCAGGTGCTTTGCGGTACAACCAATTCCTCGTGATCTGGGGCGGTGCGCCCCCGTACCCGGCAGCAGGCAGGTTTCCTGGCTGAAAGCTCAACGCCTGCCGCCGCCTTCCCGGGTTAAAACCCAGTGACCGGTGCAAATGCACCCTGGCGGCAGGCTCCCTTATCACAGTGACGAGATCGTGCGGGATTTGCACCCGCTTCCCTTTTACCCTTTTCCATGCGCCGAACGGCGGCATAAAAAGGCACCTGCTGTCGTATTCAGTTTTACGGTGTAAAGTATAGCACAACGCGGTGAGAAACGCAAGAGTGCGTCGGTTCCAATTTTGCCTTTATACGCTTTATACGATTGTAAACTGGCACGCCCGCATGGCGTCCAGCGCCGTTTGGTGGGACTGGGGCGTGACCCCGGCGCAGCAGTCGGACAGGATTTCGATTTCCGTCTCCGGGAAGGCCGCGCGCAGCACCATGGCGTTGCTGATGACGCAGATGTCGGTGCAGTAGCCGTAGATGACGATCTTTTCAATGTCGTCCACGGCCTTGTTGTGGGCCATCAGCTCGTCGAGGATCTCGCTCGGCAGCATGTAGCTGCCGAAGGTCGGCTTGTTGACGATGTGGCAGACCTCGGGCTCGGTACCGTCCAGCGCGTTTTCCAGCTCGGGCGCAAAGTTCCAGCCGTCCTCGCCCTCGATGCAGTGCTCCACAGGCAGGTGGCGTCCTTCCCGCGTGGCAAGGTAGTTGTCGGGGTGGGTGTCCCGCGTCAGGAACAGCCAGTGTCCGGCCCGGGCATGGGCCTTAACGGTCTCGGCCAGGTGGGCCACGTTGGCCTGTGCCTGGGGGTTCGCCAGCGCACCCGTGATAAAGTCCTTTTGTACGTCCACAACAATATCCAGAATCATAGCGACAGCTCCTGTTTTTATAGTTTGCTATAGTTTGCTACCAGTATACCGCAGACGGTGCACGGTGTAAAGTGCGCGTTTCTCTGGCCGCAGGGGTGCGGATGTGGTATAATGGAAGAAAAAGTTCAGGAGGCCCTTCATGACTCCGCTTGAAGCGTTAAAACGATATTTCGGCTATGACTCCTTCCGCCCCGGGCAGGAGGAGATCGTCAGCGCCCTTCTGGCCGGGCGGGACGCGCTGGCCATCATGCCCACCGGCGCGGGCAAGTCGCTCTGCTATCAGGTCCCTGCCCTGCTGCTGCCGGGGCTGACGCTCGTCATCTCGCCGCTGATCTCGCTGATGCAGGACCAGGTCAAGGGGCTGAACGCAGCGGGCATCCATGCGGCGTTTATCAACTCGTCGCTGACCGAGACACAGATCGCCCGCGCGCTGGGCCTGGCCGCCGAGGGCAGCTACAAGCTCGTCTACGTCGCGCCCGAACGGCTGGAAAGCCCGGTGTTCCGCAGCTTTGCCGCGGGGGCGGACATCTCGATGGTCACGGTGGATGAGGCACACTGCATCAGCCAGTGGGGACAGGATTTCCGCCCGAGCTACTTAAAGATCCTCGACTTCATCGACAGTCTGCCCCGCCGCCCTATCGTGTCGGCGTTCACGGCCACGGCCACGCGGGAGGTCAAGGACGACATTGTCTGCACGCTGCGGCTCCACGGCCCGAAGGTGCTTGTGACCGGCTTTGACCGGCCCAACCTCTACTTTCAGGTCGAGCGCACCCGCCGCAAGGACGATTTTGTCATCCAATATCTGCGCGACCACCCCGGCGAGAGCGGCATCATCTACTGCGCCACCCGCAAGAATGTGGACAAGCTGCAGGAGCTTCTGACCGAATACGGCTTTGCGGCCACAAAGTACCACGCGGGCCTGTCCGCCGAAGCACGCCGCAAAAATCAGAATGACTTCATCTACGACACCGCTCCAGTCATTGTGGCGACGAACGCCTTTGGCATGGGCATTGACAAGTCCAACGTGCGGTTCGTGCTGCACTACAACATGCCCCAGAGCATGGAGAATTATTACCAGGAGGCGGGCCGCGCCGGGCGTGACGGGCTGCCGTCGCAGTGCGTGCTGCTTTTTTCGGCGCAGGACGTCATCATCAACAAATTCCTGCTGGACAGAAAGGATTTTGCCGAGATGGACGACGAGGAGGCCGACCTTTTGCGCCAGCGCGACCTGCAGCGCTTGCAGACGATGGAGCGCTACTGCCAGACGACGGAGTGCCTGCGCAACTACATTCTGGCCTATTTCGGCGAGCATCCCACCGTGCCGTGCGGCAACTGCGGCAGCTGCAACAACGATTTTGACGAGGTCGATATGACCGACGCCGCCAAGTGGATGATCAACTGCGTGGCCGAGCTGCGCGGGCGGTACGGCAAAGCGATTTTGTTCGGCACTTTACAAGGCGCGAACCGTGCGCGTCTGCGGGAGCTGGGAGCCGAGCGCTTCAAGAGCTACGGCCGGATGAAGGACACCCCGCGCGAGACGCTGGAACGCCTGCTGGCCCAGCTGCTGGAGGATGGATATTTGGTGCAGAGCGACGACCAGTACGCCGTGCTGCACATCGGGGATATTGCCCCGCTGAAGGCCGGCGGGCAGGTGCTGGTCAAGCTGCCGCCGCAGCGTGAGCCGGAGCAGGCCCGCGCACCGAAGCCGAAGCGCCGCAGCCCGATGGACGCGCTGACGAGCGCCGGACTGGAGCTGTTCAACCAGCTGCGCCAGCTGCGGTTCGACACCGCCCAGCGCGAGGGACTGCCGCCCTACGTCGTGTTCGGTGACAAGTCGCTGGTGGATATGTGCCTGCGCGCGCCGCGCCGCGCGGAGGATATGCTGGGCATCTACGGCATGGGTGAACGCAAGTATGAAAAGTACGGTGCCGCGTTCTTTGCGGTCATTGACGCCTACCGCGCCGACCACCCAGACGCCGTTTTGAGCCTGGACCCGCCCGCACCGGAGCCGGAAAAGCCGCTGCCGTCCGAGAAGAAGAAAAAGCCGCCGAAGGCCGAGCGCCCCGCGTTTTACCTGACGGCGGAGGACGCGCGCAGCTTCAACTTTCAGGACAGCTATACCGGCGCGGAGCTGAAGGCCGCGCTGATCGAGGCCGCCGGTGACCCGGATGTGAAGGCACCGACCATCAAGGAGATCGACGAGTGGCTGCTGGCGCAGCGACTCATCGGCATGGAGCGTCTGCCGACGAAGGGCTTTTACTACGTGCCGACCCCTGCCGGTGTGGACGCCGGTCTGCGCAGCGAGGACAAGGTCAGCGCCCGCGGCACGCCGTATTCAGTGCTGCTGTTTACGCCGGAGGCGCAGCGGATGGTGGTGGAGCATTTTATAAAACCAGAGGCTTCCCCCTCGGGGGAAGCTGTCACCGAAGGTGACTGATGAGGGCGAAGTTTACGGCTGCAATCCGTTTGCGGACGGTTATGGCACGCCTTTCCCTCATCCGGCCCTGCGGGGCCACCTTCCCCCAAGGGGGAAGGCTTAGGGCTTTTTCGTCATCTTGTCCGTACTGCGCAAATTTTCTTTGTCATATTCGTCGATTGCGGATTTTTTGACACGATGTTAAAATGTTAGCAGAGACCGTATACCAATTTATAAGGAGCACCCCATGGACAACGTGAAAATTCTCGAGGTCAAGCAGAGCATCTTTGCCTCCAACGACGAACAGGCCGCCGCGTTGCGGGCTGAGCTGAAGCAGGAAAAAATCTTTCTGCTGAATTTAATGAGCGCGCCGGGGTCCGGCAAAACCACGACACTGCGCCGCACGATTGCTGCGCTGCAAAATGAGCTGCGCATCGGCGTGATGGAGGCCGACATCGACTCCGACGTGGACGCCCGCGCCATTGCCGAGACCGGCGCCAAGGCCATTCAGCTGCACACCGGCGGCATGTGCCATCTGGACGCCGAGATGACCCGGCAGGGACTGGCCGGGCTGGGCACCGGGGGTCTCGATTTGGTGATTCTGGAAAACGTCGGCAACCTTGTCTGCCCTGCCGAGTTCGACACCGGCGCGGTGAAGAACGCGATGATTTTGTCGGTCCCCGAGGGTCACGACAAGCCGCTGAAATATCCGCTGATGTTCCAGGTCTGCGACGTCGTTCTTGTCAACAAGATCGACGTGCTGCCGTATTTTGACTTTGACATGGACAAATGCCGCGAGTATGTGGCCCTGCGCAACCCGAACGCAAGGGTCATCCCGATCTGCGCCCGGACGGGCGAGGGCATTGACGAATGGGCCGATTGGCTAAAAGAGCAGGTTAAGACGTGGCAGGCGTAAATAATCCAGCCGCGTTGTAGGGGCCGCACATGTGCGGCCCGCGGCCTTGCCGCAATCGCCCGTCCGCCATTTACAACCGGGCCGGGCATGCCCGGCCCCTACTGTGCAAAAAACGGAGCAACGGCACAAAAAAGGAGCACACCATGAGCAAACCCACTGCGTTCCCGCTGGATGAGAGCAGGCTGCCCTTCGAGATTCCGAGGGACGAGCCGTACCGCGAGAAAATTGCCAGGCTGGGCCAGATGATCACGGACCGCATCCCGGCCAAAAAGGGCATTCTGACGAAGGATGACCCCGAATACTGGGGCCTGGCGTCCATCGTGACCGACGAGATGGCGGACGTTGCCTTAAAAATGAAGGTCCGCAAGCCCATGACCCTGCCCGAGCTGGTCAAGGCCACGGGCAAGCCTGCCGGGGAGCTGGAACCGCTTTTGCAGCAGATGGCCGTCGTCGGTCTGCTGGAGTACAATTGGGAGAATCCCCGCCGCGAAAAGCAGTACATCCTGCCGATGTTCGTGCCCGGCAGCGCAGAGTTCTTCAACATGAACAAGCAGCAGATCGCCGACCACCCCGAGGTGACAGCCTTCTTTGAGCGGATGACGTTTCTGCCGCTGGAGCACATCACCGCCATGGTGCCCCCAGGCGGCGCAGGCATCGGTATGCACGTCATCCCGGTGGAAAAAGCTATCGAGACCGAGAACCGGTCCGCCGACATTGAGCACATCTCTCACTGGCTGAAAAAATACGACGGCAAGTATGCTGCCGGTCCGTGCAGCTGCCGTATGTCCCGCGCCGCCATGGGCGAGGGCTGCGGCGACGACCCCGACGACTGGTGCATCGGCGTGGGCGATATGGCCGACTACCTCGTCGAGACCCACAAGGGGCATTACGTGACCTACGATGAGGTCATGCAGATCCTGCAGAAGGCCGAGGACAACGGCTTTGTGCACCAAATCACGAACATCGACGGCGAGAACAAGATTTTTGCCATCTGCAACTGCAACGTCAACGTCTGCAATGCGCTGCGCACAAGCCAGCTGTTCAACACACCGAACATGAGCCGCTCGGCCTACGTGGCGCGTGTCGAGCCGGAGAACTGCGTAGCCTGCGGGCGCTGTGTGGAGTACTGCCCCGCGGGCGCGGTCAAGCTGGGCCAGAAGCTCTGCACGAAGGACGGCCCCATCACCTACCCGAAGCAGGAGCTGCCCGACGCCGTGAAGTGGGGCCCCGACAAGTGGGCCATCGACTACCGCGACAAGAACCGCATCAACTGCTATGACACCGGCACGGCCCCCTGCAAGACGGCCTGCCCCGCGCACATTGCCGTGCAGGGCTACCTGAAAATGGCCGCGCAGGGCCGCTACCGCGACGCGCTGGCGCTGATTAAAAAGGAGAACCCCTTCCCCGCCGTCTGCGGGCGCGTCTGCAACCGCCGGTGCGAGGACGCCTGCACCCGCGGCACCGTGGATCAGGCCGTAGCCATCGACGCCGTCAAGAAGTTCATTGCCGAGCAGGACCTGAACGCCGCGCACCGCTACGTGCCCGACGTTGTCCAGCCGTCGCTGCAGGGCCCGTGGCCGCAGAAGATCGCCATCATCGGCGGCGGCCCTGCGGGTCTGTCCTGCGCCTATTTTCTGGCAGTGCAGGGCTACAAGCCCACCGTGTTTGAGAAAAACGAGCGTCCCGGCGGCATGCTGCGCTACGGCATCCCTTCGTTCAAGCTCGAGAAAAACGTCATTGACGCCGAGATCGACATTCTGCGGGAGCTGGGCGTTGACATCCGCTGCGGTGTCGAGGTCGGCAAAGACGTCACGCTGGCCGAGCTGCGCCGACAGGGCTACCGGGCGTTCTATATCGCCATCGGCTGCCAGGGCGGGCGCCAGGCCGGTGTGCCCGGCGAGGACGCCGCGGGCATTGAGACCGCCGTCCATCTGCTGCGCACCGTCGGCGGTGACGAGAGCCGCAAAATGACCGGAAAGACCGTCATCATCGGCGGCGGCAACGTTGCCATTGACGCGGCGCGTGTGTCTCTGCGCTGCGGTTCCGACGGCGTGACGATGGTCTGTCTGGAGCCGCGGGACAAGATGCCGGCCTCACCGGAGGAAATTGCCGAGGCCGAGGAGGAGGGCACCAAAATCACCTGCGGCTACGGTCCGAAGGAGTTCCTCTCCGAGAACGGCCATGTGACCGCCGTCGTGCTGAAGAAGTGCACCAGCCTTTACAACGCGGAGGGCCGTTTTGCGCCCACCTACGATGAAAACGATACCATCACCCTGCCGTGCGACAACGTTGTTTTAAGCATCGGTCAGTGCATCGAGTGGGGCGATTTGCTGAGCGGCGAGGCCGTGCAGCTGGGCCGCGGCCAGGTCGCTGTGGCCGACGCGCTGACCTACCAGACCGCCCAGCCGGACATTTTCGTCGGCGGCGACGTCTGCACCGGGCCGCGGTTTGCCATTGACGCGATTGCTGCGGGCAAGCAGGGGGCAATTTCCATCCACCGCTTTGTGCAGCCCAACACAAGCCTGACGATCGGCCGCAACCGCCGCGACTTCCACGAGCTGGACAAGTCGAATCTGGCGCTGGGCGAGTATGACCGCGCACCGCGCCAGTCCGCCGCGCTGGATGCGGGCATTGACGCGCACCGCTCCTTCCGCGACGCGCACCTGACGCTGACCGAGGATCAGGTCAAAATCGAGACGGCGCGCTGTCTGGGCTGCGGTGCCAGCGTTGTGGACCCGAACAAGTGCATTGGCTGCGGCGTCTGCACGACAAAGTGCGAGTTTGATGCCATCCGCCTGCACCGCGACCTGCCCGAGTGCAGCAAGATGGTCAGGAGCGAGGACAAGTTCAAGGCCATTCTGCCCTACATGGCGAAGCGCGAGATCAAGATCCGCTTTGCCAAGAAGGAGAAGTAATGCACGAGCTTGGCATTGTATTCCACATCATCCGCACGGTGGAGGACGTGGCCCGGCAGAACGACGTGACGCGCATCCGGCGCGTGACGCTGCAGCTGGGCGAGGTCTCCGGCGTGGTGGAGAGCTATCTGCAGGACTGCTGGAAATGGGCGGCGGCGAAATCGGAGCTTTTACCCGGCGCGGTGCTGACCGTGGAGACCATCCCCGCCGTGACCGTGTGCGAGGACTGCGGCCAACAGTACCCCACCGTGCAGTTTGGCCGCACCTGCCCCCACTGCCGGAGCCCGCGCACCCACCTTTTGCAGGGCCATGAGATGTTGATCAAAGAAATCGAGGCCGTGGAGACAGGACCCACCGCCCCGGAGAGAGCGTGAAGCTGCATGAAATACAAAATCTTCCGCATTGAGGAACAGATGTACGGCTGCGAGGAGCCGCCCGCCGACCAGCCGATTCTGGTTGACGTAGTGCTGGAAGGTGCTGACGGCACGCGGCGCGTGCTCCCCTACCCCGACGAAGCGCTGAGCCGCGGCGGGATGGAGGAAGGCGACAGCGTCGAATTGACCGACGGCATCCTTCGCAAGGTATAATTT